>Ga0206116_1000146_pt1 | contig 107832 bp, 102 predicted proteins | sample 3A1Ametagenome_FD_178000 | JGI IMG/M metagenome (GOLD analysis project Ga0206116, IMG submission 178000) | Enriched microbial communities from leaf-cutter ant dump, University of Wisconsin, Madison, United States - 3A1A | ecosystem: Environmental > Terrestrial > Nest > Insects nest > Nest dump...
GTCTGGACGAGTACATCCGCTACTACAACCATGACCGGATCAAGCTAAGGCTCAATGGCCTGAGCCCTGTCGATTACAGGGCTCAGGCTGCAAGCTGAAACTGTCCAACTTTCTGGGGGCAGTCCAGACCTGTGGGAGCGGGTTCACCCGCGATGACGTCATCGCGGGTGAACCCGCTCCCACAAGGGCCACTCAGTTTTGCGCGGTCTTGGCCCCAGGCTCCAGCTTCACCGTCTCTTCCAGGGTGAAGCGCCCCAGCGGGTTCTGCGTGAAGTTCTGGATATTGCTGCGCGAAACGTTGATGTACGGGCTGTAGTACAGGTCGATCCAGTGCACGTCCTGCTTCGCCAGTTTCTGCAGTTCCTCGTACATCTGGCCACGCTTGACCGGATCGCTTTCCAGACGCGCCGCGGCGACCAGGTCCTTGACCTTGTCGTTCTTGTAGCGGGTCATGTAGTTCTGGTTGGAGTCATCCCCGAGCACGAAGGTGGTCTTCTGGTCCGGGTCGAGGATGTCGTTGGTCCAGTACATCACCGACAGGTCGTAGTCACCGTCCACCAGCATCTGCCAGCTCTGGGTCGGGTCGACCTTCTGCAGGTTGGCGGTGATGCCGACGTCCTTCAGTTGCTTCTGCACCAGCACGGCGATCTGTTCGTCGGCCTCGTTGCCGGCGTTGACCACGTAGTTGAGCTTGAGCCCCTCGGCACCGGCCTTCTTCAGCAGTTCGCGGGCCTTGGCCGGTTCGAACGGACGCTGCAGGTTGTTGAGGTTGTGGTACAGCGAGCCCTTCGGAATGTACGAGTAGGCGACTTCGCCGTGACCGAAGGTGACGGTGTCGACCAGCGCCTTCTTGTCGATCGCCAGGTCGATCGCCTCGCGCACTTCCTGCTTGCCCAACAGGCCCTTGGAGTGGTTGATCAGCAGGTGGTCTTCGCGGGTCGACGGGTCGCTGTGGAGGGTCAGGCTCGGGTCTTTCTTCAGCTCGTCGACCCGGGAGAACGGCACGAAGATCGCCGAGTCCAGCTCGCCGGCCTGGACCTTGAGCATGCGCGTGTTGTCGTCGGGAATGGAGATCCACTCGACGCCATCCAGGCTGACCTTGTCGGCTTCCCAGAAGTTCGGGTCCTTCTCCAGGATCACCCGGTCGCCATGCACCCATTCCTTGACCCGGAAGGCGCCGGAGGTCACCGGCTCCTGGGCGTAGGCGTCCTCGCCCATGCGTTCCATGGCCTTCTTCGACACGACCGACAGGTTGGCGGTGCTCAACTGGGAGAGGAACGGCACCGACTTGCTCTTCAGGGTCACCACCAGGGTGTGAGGGTCGACGGCCTTGGCGTCGGCGATGCCCTTGTAGGCGTCGGACCACAGGGAGCCCGGGTTGTCGCGGATCCGCAGCAGGGTGAAGGCGCCGTCCTCGGCAGTGATCGGCGAGCCGTCGGAGAATTTGGCGTTGCGCATCTTGAAGGTGTAGGTCAGGCCGTCGTCGGAGACCGTCCAGCTTTCCGCCAGGCCCGGCACCAGCTTGGTGCCGCTGTTGTCGACCCGGACCAGCACGTCGTAGACGTTGCCGAACACCCAGGCGTCGCGGTTCTGCGCAGTCTTGATCGGGTCGAAGGTGTTGCTTTCCTCACGGCAACCGATGGTCAGCACGCCTGCGGCCTGGGCCACGCCTGCGGTCAGGGCGCTGGCGGCCAGCAGTGCGGCGGTGAGTAGCTTCAATGCACCGTGTTTCATGCTCAGGCTCCATGTGAGGTTGTCGGTGTATCAGCACTGTGGCGGCGGGTGGATGCAGGTGTACTGTCGCAGGCCAAGCGAGTGGGTGGGCGGCGGACTTTCCCGACAGGCCTGCACGGCATGCCGGCAGCGTGGGTGAAAGGCGCAGCCGGCGAGGAGCTGCAGCGGGCTCGGCGGCTCGCCCGGCAGTGGCTGCCTGGGCAGGCGGCGCGCCGGGTCGATGTCGGCGATGGACTGGATCAGCGCCGCGGTGTACGGGTGGCGCGGCGAATCGAACACCTCCTGCACCGGGCCTTCCTCGACGATCCGCCCCAGGTACATCACCGCCACGCGGTCGCACAGGCGGCGCACCACGGTGAGGTCGTGGGTGATGAACAGCAGCGCCAGGTTCATCCGTTCGCGCAGTTCCAGCAGCAGGTTGATGATCTGCCCCTGGATCGACACATCGAGGGCGGCGACGCATTCGTCGGCGATGATCAGCCGCGGTTCGATGGCCAGGGCCCGGGCAATGCCGACCCGCTGGCACTGGCCACCGCTGAGGGAGCGCGGTTTGCGTTCGGCCAGTTCCGGGCGCAGGCCGACCAGTTCGAGCAGTTCCGCGACCCGCGCGGCGACCTGCTCCGGCGGCACCTTGCGCTGCACCCGCAGCACCTCGGCGAGGATGTCGCCGATGCGCTGGCGCGGGTTCAGGGCGGTGTACGGGTCCTGGAAGATCATCGCGGTCTCATGGCGCAGGCGGGCGATGTCGGCCTGGCTGCCGTGGGCCATGTCGATGCCGTCGAAGAGGATCTGCCCGCCGGCCACCGGGTTCAGGTGCAGGATGGCCCGGGCCAGGGTGCTCTTGCCGCAGCCGGACTCGCCGACCAGGCCGAGGGTTTCCCCGGCGGCCAGGCGCAGCGACGCGCCGTTGACCGCGTTGACCTTGCGCGGGCGCAGGCTGAACAGGCCTTCGCCGGCGGCGGAAAACTGTACGCGCAGGTCGTTCACCTGCAACAGCGTGGTCATGAGCATTCTCCGACGAGCAACGGCGTGTGGCAGGCGAGGCGGTGGCCGGGTTCGGTCTCGCGCAGCTCCGGCAGGTGCTCGCGACAGACCGCCGAGGCCTGCGCGCAACGCGGGCCGAAGCGACAGCCCTCGGGCATGGCGCCGAGCAGGGGCGGTTGCCCGCCGATGGTGTTCATCAGGCGCTGGCTGCTCTGCGCCGCCGGGTGGCAGGCGAGCAGGCCGGCGCTGTACGGGTGTTGCGGGCGGGCCAGGACCTGGGCCTTGCTGCCGTGCTCGCAGAGGCGCCCGGCGTACATCACGGCGATGCTGTCGCAGGTCTGCGCGACCACGCCGAGGTCGTGGCTGATGAGGATCATCGACAGCCCGCGGCGGTCGCGCAGGTCCAGCAGCAGGCGCAGGATCTGCGCCTGCACGGTGACGTCCAGCGCGGTGGTCGGCTCGTCGGCGATCAGTACCCTGGGGTTGCAGCCCAGGGCCACGGCGATCATCGCCCGTTGGCGCATGCCGCCGGAAAACTCATGGGGGTAGTTGTCGACCCGCGACTGCGGATCGGGAATGCCCACCTGGCGCAGCACTTCGATGGCCTCGGCCCGGGCCTCGCGGCGCGAGGCGCCCTGGTGCAGGCGGATGCCCTCGGCGATCTGCTCGCCGATGCGCATCAGCGGGTCGAGGTGGCTGCTGGGGTTCTGGAAGATCATGCCCAGTTCGCGGCCGCGCATGCGGCGCATGGCGGCGTCGTCCAGTTGCAGCAGGTTGTGGCCGGCCAGGTGCACGGCGGTGCCTTCGAGCCGCAGCCTGGGCGAGGGCAGCAGGCGCATCAGGGCGCGGCAGGCCATGGTCTTGCCCGAACCGGACTCGCCCACCAGGCCGAGGATCTCGCCCTCGCCCAGGCTGAACGACAGGCGATCGACCACGGCGATGTCGCGTCCGTCGCCGGGGGCGATCACGCTGAGGTCCTCGACGCGCAGCAGGGCCGTGTTCATGAGCGGTCTCCCAGGCGTTCGGCGACGCCGTCGGCGAGCAGGCTGAAGCCCATCGCCAGGGTCACCACGGCCAGACCGGGGAAGGTACAGATCCACCAGGCGCTGGTGATGAAGCTCTGGCCTTCAGCAACCATCGTGCCCCACTCGGCGGTGGGCGGCTGCACGCCGAGCCCGAGGTAGCTGACCGCCGCGCCATTGAGCAATACCAGCACCGCGTCGGACATGCAGAACACCACCGAGCTGAACAGCGCGTTGGGCATCAGGTGGCCGAACAGGATGCGCCGGTGGCTGAAGCCGAGGCTCTTCGCCGCCAGGGCGAAGTCGCTTTCCTTGAGCACGAGGATCTGTGAGCGGATCAGTCGCGCATAGGACACCCAGCCGACCAGGGCCATGGCGATGTAGAAGCTGCTCAGGCCCGGGCCGAGGATGGCCATGATCGCCAGCATCAGCACCAGGAACGGGAAGGCCAGGACGATGTCGATCAGGCGCATGCACAGGGTGTCCAGGCGCCCGCCGACATAGCCGGAGATCGCGCCGATGCAGGTGCCGAGCAGGAACGGGAAGATCACCCCGATCAGGGCCATCTGCAGGTCGATGCGTGCGCCCCAGATCACCCGGGAAAGAATGTCGCGGCCGAAATTGTCGGTGCCGAAGGGGTGCGCCAGGTTCGGCGCGACCAGGCGCAGTTCGCCGTTCTGCTGCAGCGGGTCGAAGGGCGCGATCCACGGCGCGAGCAGGGCCAGCAGGCCCCAGCCGAGCACGATGGCGAGGCCGCAGTACAGGGGCAGGCGGCCATCGCCGAGGTTCCAGCGCAGGCGCCAGCGGACGGGAAGGGAGAGGCTGGCGTCGCTCATTGGATCTTCACCCGCGGATCGAGGGCGGTGGTGACCACGTCGGCGAGGAAGTTCACCGCCACCGTGGCGCAGGCCAGGACCATGGCCACGCCCTGGACCACCATGTAGTCGCGGGTGAAGATCCCGCGTACCAGCAACTGGCCGATGCCGGGCAGGGAGAACAGGCTCTCGATCACCACGGTGCCGCTGATCAGCCAACCGATGTTGACCGCCAGCAGGTTCACCGTCGGCACCATCGAGTTGGGCAGCACGTGGCGGCGGAACACGGCGTTTTCCGAGAGGCCGCGGGCGCGGGCGGCGGTGACGTGGTCGGCCTGCATTTCCAGGAGCATGCTGGCGCGCAGGTTGCGCACCAGCACCGCCGACAGGGCCAGGGCGATGGTCAGGCAGGGCAGTACCAGGTGGTGGAGCTTGTCCGGCCATTCGCGGCCATAGCCGGAGACCGGGAACAGCCCCCAGTGCACGCTGAACAGCAGGATCAGCATCAGCCCCAGCCAGAACGCCGGCAGGCCGAGGCCGGCGGTGGTGAACAGGCGGATCAGGTTGTCGCTCCAGCCGCCCTTGTTGCGCGCGGCGAGGGTGGCCAGCGGCACGGCGATCAGCAGGGCCAGGAGCACGCTGCCGGCCACCAGCATCAGGGTCGGCTCGATCCGCGTGGAGATCAGCTTCAGCGCGTCGATCCGGTACAGCAGGGACTGGCCGAGGTCGCCGTTGAGCAGGTTCTTGAGGAAATACAGGTACTGCACCCAGATCGGCTCGTCGAGGCCGAACTGGGCGCGGATCTTCTGGATCGCGTCCGGCGTGCTGCGCGAGCCGAGCAGCACCCGCGCCGGGTCACCGGGGATCGAGCGCACCAGCACGAAGGTGATGAGGCTGATGCCGAACAGTACGGGCAGCAGTTGCAGCGGGCGGGTGAGGACGAAGCGGTAGCGCGCCAGGTTCATCGATCAGCCCCGGTCGCGTTGCAGTCAATCCAGCAACACCGGGACACAGGCCGTGGGGCCTCGTGGAACGGCATAGGGCAGTTGTTGGGGGGCACCTCGCTACTCTCCTGTTAGCAATGGCTTATAGCTATATGCAGAGCAGAAGAACGTACTGTCTGCAAGCTGGTATTTCTTATAGGTTTTGTCTGGCAGTCCCGTGCCGGCCCGTGGCATTCTACGTCCCGGACTTCAAGATGGAAATCCAACCAGGGAGTGCAAGGAATGCATGCCAAACTGGCTGACCTCAATACCCTTTTGCTATCCGGCAGGAGCCTGGACGAGCAGATCGACAGCGTTGCCGACCTCGCGGCGCAACTGGGTTTCGATGCTCTGGTGTATGACTACAGTGCGGTTCCGCTGGATCATTTCGGCGAGCTGATCACCCCTGCGGTCGTTCGCGTGCGCAATACACCGAAAGACTGGGAAGAACTCTGGTGCTCGGGTTTCTACCAGATCGACCCCGTTCAGCACCTTGCCCTCTCCAGCATCGCGCCGTTCGTATGGTCCTACGAGGCCAAGAGTGAGACCGTCCTGCAGCAGCACGTCGACCGCCGCCATGCGCCGGTGGTCAGCTATCTCAAGGATGCGCAACTGACCTGCGGCGTTACCGTACCGATCCACATGCCTCGTGGCGGGCTGGCGACCATGACCGCGCTGCGCTCGGAGTTCCGCGACAGCGATCTGAACGAGGCACGCAATAGCCTTGCCGATTTCGGCCTGGTTGCCCATGCCTTCCAGGAGGCTGTTTATCCTTTGCTTGGCAAGGAGGCGGCGGCCCGCACCATTCACCTGACCCGGCGCGAGCGCGAGTGTTTGCGCTGGGCTGCCGACGGCCTGACGGCAGCGCAGATCGCCGAGCAGTTGCAACGCTCGCAAGCCACGGTTTCCCTGCATCTGACCTCGGCCATGTACAAGCTGGGCGCCAAGAACCGCGTGCAAGCGGTGGCCCGTGCGGTGCACTACCGGCTACTGGAGAACTAACCGCCGGAAAATCGCGAGAACCTAGTGAACTGTCTAATTACGCCCTGTCCTACTACAGGGCTTTTGTGTGTCCTGTGATTGGCACGGAGTCGGATGAAATGGAACTCATCAAATCGCGTGAAGGTTTTGCCCCGTTCGGCCCTTACCAGACCTGGTACCAGGTCACGGGGGATCTGGACGAGAGTCGCACTCCCCTGGTCATCCTGCACGGCGGTCCAGGCTGCATCTATGACTACGTCGATGCCTACAAGGATGTCGCCGCTGGCGGGTATCCGGTCATTCACTATGACCGGCTGGGCCATGGCCGTTCGACGCACGTGACCGACATGCCGTCCTCGTTCTGGACGATGGGCCTGTTCCTCGAAGAACTCGACAACCTGCTCGAACATCTCGGTATCCGCGATCGCTACGCGCTGCTGGGCCAGTCCTGGGGGGGCATGCTCGCCAGCGAGCACGCGGTGTGCCGGCCTGCCGGGCTACGTTGCCTGGTGATCGCCAACTCGCCGGCAGACATGTGTACCTGGGTCAAGGAAATCGACCCCTTCGTGCACCACACCCCGGTCGGCATGAATGAGTCCCACATCATCAATAACACCAGGGACTGGACCATCGTCGATCGCCTGCACCTGATCAACGTGCCGAGCCTGCTGATCTCCGGTCGCCATGACAAAGCCACACCGCTGACGGTCAAGCCGTTCCTCGAGCAGATCCCCGGGATCCGCTGGGCCCTGTTCGAGAACTCCAGCCACATGCCCTATGTGGAAGAACGCGTGGCCTGCATGGGCACGGTGGTGACCTTCCTCGACGCCAACCTCTGATTTCCCTTTGGCCGCCTGGCGGCCAGTTTTTTCCCTTCCTCAGGCCTGTCGCGGCGTTCTGCCCGGTGGGCCTGAGTTTTATCCGGACCCGCGCAATGCGACACGTCCTGACGTGATGGGCTGTCAGTCTTGCTCCACCGCCATCGTTCACGTCGCGAGGAACCCCGATGCCCATCCGTCCCCAGCCCCGTACCTGGTTCTGCAAGCGCTGCAACTGGAAGAAGACCGTGGCACCCGCCAGCGATGCGCTGGGCCCGGGTGACTACTTCAGCGCCTGTCCGGCCTGCGCCAGCCCCGACCTGGGTTCGCGCAAGCCGAACCTGCTGGAGCTGGCGCTGGTCGGCAGCCTGCCGTTCATGGGGCGTCGCTAGGCGTTTGCAGGGTGCTGCTACCCCGTGCAAGCCGGCATAATGACACCCTTTTTCCCTGACGCCGGTCCTGGCGCCTGATGCAAAGGAATGACCCTGCATGAATCGCATGTTCGTAAGCCCCTGGCTGTCGGTATCGCCCAACGGCCCGGTGACCATCGCCCATCCGCACAACCATGATCTCGTGCACCTGCGCCAGGGCGAGATGGACGGCGCCTGCGGCCCGTATTGCGTGGTCATGACCCTGATCACCCTGGGGGTGATGTCGCGTGCGCAGGCGCAATCGCTGGAACGTGCCGACGGCCGCACGCGCCTGGGGCGTTTCCGCGAGTCGTTGATGTGCTTCGGGGCGCTGGTCTCGGAAGGCACCGACGATTTCGACGTCAGCTGGCTGGTGGACAGTTTCCGCCGGGTCGGCGTGATTGCCGAGCCACTGGAGATCGCCACGCGCCGCAAGAAGACCGTGCGCAACATCGCCGACGCCATCGACGAGCTGAAGATCCCCATTGTCGGGGTCGACTGGGAGGGCGGTTCCGGGCACTGGCTGCTGGTCATCGGCTACCAGGGCTATCAGGCCGACGACGAGGACGAGCTGCAGATCACCCACCTGCTGTGCCTCGACCCGACCAGCGATGCACCACGGGTATCGTTGTGGAACGCGGTGATCGAGGTCTTCGAGGAAGACGGCGAAGCGATCAACGAAGGGCGCTACTACTGCCGCCACTGGGGGCCGAACGACGCGCCCACCGCGTGCCGGATCGGCGGCAGCGTGCTGGTGGGCCTGAACAGCAAGGCCGAGGCCAACTATTTCTACTGAGGCCCACGGGCCTGTTTCATCATTGTCGGGTTGATGAGGTCTGCAGCATTGAACGAGCGTTTCAAGTTCTATTCCTTGCCACATGGCGCCGGCGAGGTGGCCAATGTGTTCATCCATGGCTACTCGGCGGGGCACGACATACCGGACCGGCGTCTGCTGGCCAGCCAGATTCCGTCGACCTTGCACGGCGGGGTGAACATCTTCGGCTTCTGGCCTTCCGGGCACTTCCTGCAGTTCAGCTACGCGGCCAAGCAAGCCATCGGCGGTGCCACGCGGCTGTCACCCTATGCCGGGGCAGCGGCGGTGGTCATCGATCGGGTGAGCCACTTCACCCGCAGTCGCAGCCGTGCCGAGGCGATGGGCGAGGTGCTGCTCGTCGAGCTGGATGCCTACCTGATGAAGCATCACCCGTACGTCTCGACCCTCAACCTGGTGGGGCACTCCCTCGGCGGGCGCGTGCTGGTCAGTGCGTTGCGCAAGCTGGCCCGCGAGCCGGGCAGTTGCGAGCTGACCATCGGTGAGGTGTTGCTGATGGCGGCGGCGGTCGAGCTGGATCCGCACGAGGTGCCGGTGCTCAAGTCACTGGCCAGCGGTCGCCTGATCAATGCCTGGTCCACCGCAGATACTGTGCTGCGCCTGTGCGCGGATGAAACCTGCATCGGCCGGCGCGCCGTCGCGCAACTGGACAACGTGGAAATGGCCGGCTTCGGCCATCGCGACTACTGGCCGCAGTTGCACAAGGTGCTGGCCGCCACCCGGTTCGCCGGCTTCCAGGGCCAGCACTATCCGGCTCCGCTGGGGCAGGGCGAGGCCGCGCAGGACGATCCGGTGCGCGACGACCACCTGCTGCACGATCTGCTCGAGCTGTCGCCACCGCAGGTGCTGACCGAGACCATCAAGCACCTGCAGCGCAGCAGCTGGACCACCCTGGACGGCAACGACCGGCTCTACTCCTGCACCCGCGAGTTCCAGTTGCTGGGCGGCCATTGCCTGGTGAACCTCACCCGCGGGCGTGGCCTGCGCTACGCCGAGATCCTCGAGATGCTGGTGTCGCACTTCGAGCTGGGTGAGGAACTGCATCACTGCGCAACCATCCTCGAACTGGAGGCCGCCCTGGTGCGCAGGTTCTTCGCCAATGCGTTCCCGGACGGGCATCCGCTGGCCGAGGATACGCTGGCGAAGGTGCGCGAGATGTCGGCCGAGCGGTATTTCAAGTACGTGGACGATCTGGCCGAGCAACTGACGCTGGCGTCGTACCTCAACGGCTCCGGCACGAAGGAGAGTCCATCCACCCGTGTCCCCGGGACTGCGCTGATGGCGGCTGCACCTGCCACCAGCCTGGTGACGTTCGGCGTGAAGGCGCTGGCCGCCAACTGGTCGAAGTTCTCCCTGGGACGGGTGCTGACCAACTTCATGACGGCGATCAAGCCAGGCTATTCGGCGCTGATCCCTGCCGTAGCAGTAGTGTTCCATGCACGGGTGAAACTGGGTAACCAGGGGCTGCACTGAGCCGGGAAAATGTCGGTCGGGGTGTGGGAAAAGTAAATTTCGGTTGATGTTTTTTTCACATCCCGGCCAATATAGTGGCCACCCTTGTTGGGGAGTAGCCTGCTCCTGGCCTTCGGTCACGAGCGTTCGCGTCAACATTCTCGGCAGCAGCCGTGGCGTGAACACCTTCGGGTTGGCGAGACCAACGATGCATCCATGCCTGGAGTCGGGCGTGTGGCTGCGTCGTTGACTCACTGCCCGACTGGATAGACCTCGTGAACCCCATTTCCCTGTTCTTCCTGGCCCTGGCCATGTCCACCGACGCCTTTGCGGCGGCCATCGGCAAAGGCTCCAGCCTGCACAAACCGCGTTTTCTCGAAGCCCTGCGCACCGGCCTGATCTTCGGCGTCATCGAGGCCATCACCCCGATCATCGGCTGGGGCATCGGCCAGGTCGCCATCCAGTTCGTCGAGAACTGGGACCACTGGATCGCCTTCGGCCTGCTCCTGGTGCTCGGCCTGCACATGATCTGGAACGGCCTCAAGCACGACGACGACGTCGAGGAAAAGGCCAGCCAGCACTCGTTCTTCATCCTCGCCGTGACCGCCTTCGCCACCAGCATCGATGCCCTGGCGGTGGGCGTCGGCCTGGCCTTCGTCAACGTCAACATCCTGGTCGCCGCGGCCGCCATCGGCCTGGCCACCATGGTCATGGTCACCCTTGGCGTGATGCTTGGCCGGGTCCTGGGCGCGGTGGTCGGCAAGCGTGCCGAGATCGTCGGCGGCATCGTGCTGATGCTGGTGGGCGCGACCATCCTCTACGAACACCTGAGCGCGGCGGCCTGATCCATGACCCGTACATTTCGCGTGGTACGCACGACGGCGCTGGCCGGCGTTGCCGTGGTAGTGGCGGCGCTGGGTTTCTTCGCCTGGCAGAGTTTCTATCCGGTGCAGGCGTCTGGCGCCTGGCGCTACGAGGTGGCCTGGCGCAGCGTGCCGAAGGCGGCGTCCCTGATTCCGCTGGAGGACGGTTCGCTGATGGTCAGCCAGGAGCTGCGTGACGGCAAGGGCGGCATCCTGCGCATTCGCCCCGACGGTTCCCGCGAGGTGGTGGTCGGCGGCCTGTCCAAGCCCGATGGCATGACCGCGGCCAACGGCGGCTGGGTGTTCAGCCAGGAAACGGGCGGCGCGCCGGTGAGCCTGCTCAAGGACGGCAAGATCACCGACCTGTTCCACGGCGAGAACGTGCAGGGGCTGTGGAATGACGGCGAAGAGCTGTACGCCATCGAGGACCGCAAGGACAACGGTCGTCTGCTGCGCTACCGCTGGAGCGATGGCTCGTTGAGCGTGCTGCGCGATCGTCTCGATGAAGCGGAGTCTATCACCCGCTGCAACGACGGTCGCCTGCTCTACACGCAGAAGAAGCAGGGCGTGGTCCGCGAACTGAAGGACGACGGCAGCGACCCGGTGGTGCTGGCCGGTCTCAACCAGCCGACCTTCCTGATGTGCGACCAGCGCGGCCTGTGGATCAGCGAGGACTCGACCCATCGCGCCCGGCTGCTGCTGGTCGATCCCCAGGGGCAGCAGCGCACGGTGCTGTCGTTCCTCAAGGCGCCGCAGTCGATCGTCGCCACGGCCCGTGGTACCTACCTGGTGGCGGAGGGCGGGCGCAACCGGGTACTGGAGCTGCTGCCGCCGGACGTTTCACCGTGAGGCCGGGGTTGGTGCCAGGCCGCCGAGCAACAGGCGCGCGGCGTTGCTCACCGCGGCGTCATAGTCCATCGCCTGGCCGGGCAGGCCGGGTACCTGCCAACCGCGACTGACGCAGGACTGGGCCATGGCCCAGATGGTCAGCAGGGCGTGCTCCGGGTCGATTGGCGCCAGCAGCCCGCGGTCGACCCACTGGCGGATGCCGGCCAGGCTTTTCTGGGTCTGCGCCGTCCAGCGTGTGAAAAACTCACCCGGCAGGCGCCGGGCGCCCTCGCGCAGTTCGGCCATGAACACCTTGGAAGCGAACGGCTGGCGCTCGAACAGGCGGATCATGCGCACCAGGGTCTGGGTCAGCGCTTCGATCGGCGTCTCGCCATCGTCCAGCACCGGCATGCACGCGTTCAGGTAGGAGGGGGCGATGTCCTCGAGCACCTTGGCATAGATGTTTTCCTTCGACTTGAAGTAGTAGTGCACGTTGGACTTTGGCAGCCCGGCCAGCTCGGCGATGGTGGCGACCTTGGTGGCGGCGTAGCCCTTCTCGGCGAAGGCTTCGCTGGCGGCGTCGAGGATGGTCCGGCGCACGGAGTCGTCGGCCGGGGTGGAGCGGGCAGTCCGCGGCGCATCGAGACGCGGGTCGAAAGGCATGATGTACATCGCGAATTCCTTGTTGTCGCCGGTGGCGCCGCAGAGATCGCGTCGCCCGCGGAATTCGAAATATACAAAACTATATAGCGATGGCGTAAGAGCCTTGTATCGCTTGCTATATAACGCTCATCACGGGCGAGAATTTTCTGGTGTATCGCATATGAGAGGCATTACCATTCGCGCGTCTTCGACTGCGAATAGTGGATGTTCTTCATGGCCGCCAGCGCGTGTTCCCGTCAGCAAGCCTTGCAGCAGCTCTACCTCAGCCATCACGGCTGGCTGCATGGCTGGCTGCGCCAACGCACGGGCTGCAGCCAGAACGCCGCCGACCTGATGCAGGACACCTTCCTGCGCCTGCTGAGCAAGGAGCGCGACCTCTCGCCGCTGCGCAATCCGCGCGCCTACCTCTCCACCATCGCCCACTCGCTGCTGGTCAACCACTGGCGCCGGCAGGCCATCGAGCGCGCCTACCTGGAATCCCTGGCCCTGCAGCCGGAGCAGTACGCACCGTCGCCGGAGGAGCGGGAGCTGATCATGGCCACCCTGCTGCAGATCGACGCGATGCTGCCCAGCCTGCCGGGCAAGGTGCGTGCGGCTTTCCTCATGGCCCAGCTCGATGGCCTGACCTACGGCCAGATCGCGGCGAAGCTCGGGGTGTCCGAGCGCATGGTGAAGAAGTACATGGCCCAGGCCATGCTGCATTGCCTGCTGCTGGCCGGGGACTGAGCGCGTGAGCGCTCCCGACTTCCGGGTGCTGCAGCAGGCGGCCGAGTGGTTCGCGGTATTGCGCGGCCAGCACGGCGAGGCGGAGCGGCTGGCCTGGCAGCAGTGGCTGGACGCCCACCCGCAGCACCGCCAGGCCTGGTCGCGGGTCGAGAGCATCAGCGGCCAGTTCGAGCACCTGCCCCAGCGCCGGGCCGCGAGCACGGCGTTGCAGGCCCGCGGGCCGGGGCGGCGCCAGGTGCTCAAGGGCCTGGTGATCGTCGGTGGTATCGGCGTGCTCGGCCTGGGCGGACGCGAACTGCCCTGGCAGCGCTGGCAGGCCAACCAGCGCACGGCGGTGGGCGAGGTCACGGAGCGCCGGCTCGACGATGGCAGCCGCCTGTGGCTGAACACCGACAGTGCCCTGGACGTGGATTTCACCGGTACCCGGCGGCACATGGTGCTGTACCGCGGCGAAGCGCTGGTCGAACTGGCGGCCGGCAGCCCGCCGCTGTGGCTGGACACCGACGGCGCGCGCCTGCTGGTGGCGGCGGGGCGATTCAGCGTGCGCCAGTTGGACGAGGGCTTCCGCGTGGCCACCTACAGCGGCTCGCTGGACGTGCAGGGCATCCGTCAGCAGCGTCTCGTCGCCGGGCAGCAGACCGTCTTCGACCGCACCCGCGTCGCACCGCCGACGGCCTTGCGTGCTGCCCAGCAGGCCTGGACCCATGGCGTGCTGCAGGCCGACGACATGCCCCTCGGCGAGTTCGTCGCGGAGCTGGCGCGCTACCAGCGCGGTCATCTGGGCTGCGATCCCCGGGTGGCGGGGTTGCGCCTGGTGGGCGCCTTTCCGCTGGCCGATCGCGAGCGCATCTTCGCCGCCCTGGAGGCCAGCCTGCCGGTGCGCGTGGTGCGCCGCCTGCCCTGGTGGATCAGCATCGAACCCCGCGCCGACGTGCCGGCCTGATCCCGCGCAAAAAAATCTGCCGCTGCGGTTCCCCTTTTGCGATCTCGCTTGGCTTGAAAGGCAGAAGGGCGATTAGGCCCGCTTCGCTTGCCAACCAGATTCCGGGGAATTTCATGTCTGCCTCCACGCCTGTCCACCACCCATTGCGCCGCGCCATTCGCGCCGCCGTCCTGGCCCTGCCGCTGGCCGCCCTGCAACCGGCGCTGGTGGGCATCGCCCATGCCGCCGAGGCCGAGCAGGCCCTGCGCAGCTACGCCATTGCGGCAGGGCCGTTGTCCACGGCGCTGAGCCAGTTCGCCAGCGAAGCCCAGGTGCTGCTGGCGGTGGACGGACAGCTCACCGCTGGCCGGCAGACCCGCGGCCTGCAGGGGCGCTACGGCGTCGAGGAGGGCCTGCAGACGCTGCTGCAAGGCAGTGGCCTGCAGGTGGTGGGTGATGCCCGGGGTGGCTATTCGCTGGTCGAAACGATCCCGGACAGCAGCCTGGCGTTGCCGGCCACCAGGGTCGAGGGGTTCGCCCTGGGCAACGCCTTGGGCAGCATGGACGGCTACCTCGCCACCCACAGCAGCGTGGCGACCAAGACCAGCAAGGAACTGGCGACGACCTCGCAAAGCGTGTCGGTGGTCACCGCCACGCAGATCGAGGAGCAGGGCTCGCGCACCGTCGCCGAAGCCATGCGCTACACCTCAGGGGTGCTGACCAACCCCTATGGCAGCACCCATCGCTACGACTACCTGGCCATGCGCGGGATCAACGACGGCTCGGTGGACAACATCGTCATCGACGGCCTGAAGTCCATGGGCGACCCGGGGTCGTTCACCAGCCTGCAGATCGACCCGTACTTCCTCGAGCGCATCGATGTGCTCAAGGGGCCGTCCTCGGTCCTCTACGGTCGCAGCAACCCGGGCGGACTGGCGGCCCTGACCACCAAGCGCCCCGAGTTCCAGCAGGCCGGGCGCATCGACCTGTCCGTCGGCAGCCATGGCTACAAGCAGACGGCGTTCGATTTCACCGGCCCGCTGAGCGACAAGGTCGCCTACCGGGTGGTCGGGCTGGCCAAGGACAGCAACGTGCAGGTCGAGCATGTCGAGGAGACCCGCTACAGCCTGATGCCGAGCCTGGCGATCAACCTCGACGACGACACCCTGCTCAACCTCTACGCCTACCTGCAGCACGAGCCCAATGGCGGCTACCACGGCAGCGTGCCGGCGTCCGGCACCCTGCACACGCGCAACGGCCAGCGCATCGCCGCCAGCTTCTTCGAAGGCGATCCGGACCTGGAGGAGTTCACGCGCACCCAGCAGATGGTCGGCTACGAGTTCGAGCACCGCTTCAACGAGGTGTGGAGCGCGCGGCAGAACTTCCGCTACCTGGACGCCACCACCGAGAACAGCCAGGTCTGGGGCAACGGTTACCTGAGCGACAGCAGCAACCAGCTGGCCCGGGGCTTCAGCGGCGGCGAGGAGCACCTGCATGGCTGGATCGTCGACAGCCTGCTGCAGGCCGAGTTCTCCACCGGTGCGGCCCAGCACACGGTGGTCACCGGCCTGGACTACCAGTATTCGAAGAACAAGGTGCGCTACGACCGCGACTACACCTCGATCACCCCGCTGGACGTGTTCGCCCCGAGCTACCCGGCCAACGACCTGTCCGGGCTGAACACCGTCAGTGAAGCCCTGCGTCGGCAGAAGCAGGCGGGCCTGTACCTGCAGGACCTGGTCCAGCTCGGCGGCTGGCACTTCAGCGCCGGCCTGCGCCAGGACTGGTACGACGTGTCCATCGCCGACTACCGGCAGGGCACCAGGGACGCCAACGTCGGCAACAAGCTCAGCGGGCATGTCGGCGTGCTCTACGCGTTCGACAACGGCCTGTCGCCCTACGTCAGCTACTCGACCTCGTTCAACCCGACCTCGAACTACTCCGATGGCGCGCAGATCCTCGAGCCGACCACCGGCGAGCAATGGGAGGTCGGCCTGAAGTTCCAGCCACCGGGCACCGAGGACCTGTACACCCTGTCGTTCTTCAACATCGAGATGGAGAACCTGTTCGCCAAGGAAAACAGCTTCACCGACAGCTACGAGTACAAGGGCGTCGGCGGCATCGATTCGCGGGGCGTGGAGTTCGAGGCGCGGGTCCAGCTCAGCGACAACCTGCAACTGCTGGGCAGCTACACCTACAACGATGTGCAGTACAGCAAGTCCTACTACATCTTCGCCGACAACAGCTACACCAACGTGGTGGATGCCAAGGGCAACACGCCGTACCAGACGCCCGGGCAGATGGCCAGCCTGTGGGCCGACTACGCCTTCAAGGATGGCCCGCTGGCCGGCCTGACCCTTGGCGCCGGCGCACGCTACGTGGGCGAGAGCTACGGCAGCGACCTGAACGACTTCAAGGTGCCGTCCTACACCCTGTTCGATGCCTCGGTCAGCTACGACTTCGGCAACCTCGGCCTGCACGGTACCTCGCTGCGGGTCAACGCCAACAACCTGACCGACGAGTACTACGTCGCGTCCTGCTACTCGGCGACCTCCTGCTACCTCGGCGAGGAACGCAGCGTGGTGGCGACCCTCACCCAGAAGTTCTGACGGTCTGACGGCGAGGCGAACCCATGCTGCGTAACCTGCTGGTCCTGTTGCACCGCTACCTGGGGCTGGCGACCGCGCTGTTTCTCGCCCTGGCCGGCCTAACGGGCAGCGTGCTGGCGTTCCAGCACGAACTGGACGAGTGGCTCAACCCGCAGTTCTACCAGACCGACTTCGCCGCCAGCCCGCTCCTGGACGGTCCGGCACTGGTCGAGCGGCTGGAGGCGCGTTACCCGCAACGCCTGGTCTGGTACCTGGAGCAGCCGGACGAGGCGGGGCACTCGGCGTTGCTGGCGACGGTGGCGCGGACCGATCCGGCCAGCGGCCAGGCGTACCCGCTGCAACCGCGGGTGTTCTATCTCGATCCGGCGGATGGGCGGATCCTCGGCGAGCGCGAGTGGGGGGCCTGCTGTTTCTCTCGGGAGAACCTGGTGCCCTTCCTCCTGATCTTTCACTACAGCCTCGCCCTGCCGGGCAACTGGGGCCTGTGGCTGATGGGCATCGTCGCCCTGCTCTGGACCCTCGATTGCCTGGTCTCGCTGTGGCTGACCCTGCCGCGTGGCCGGTCGTTCTGGCGCAAGTGGGGCAAGGCCTGGACGATCAAGCGCCAGCGCTTCAACCACGACCTGCACCGGGCCGGCGGCCTGTGGCTATGGTTGCTGCTGGCGCCGGTGGCGCTGAGCAGCGTGGCGATGAACCTTCCCGCCCAGGTGTTCAAGCCGCTGGTTTCGCTGTTCTCCGAGGTGCCGCTGAGCACCTATGAAGCACGTGGCCGCTTGCCCAGGGAGCAACTGGGCACGCTGCGCCTGGACTATCGCCAGGCCTACCGGCTGGCGCGGGAGGAGGGCGAGCGCCTGGGCCTGCACGCCCCGATCACCGAGCTGTACTACAGCTTCGAGTACAACTTCTTCGGCGCTGGCTTCGGCGATCACGCCAGTGACGAGGGCAATGCCTGGGTCTTCGTCGACGGCGAGGAGGGGCGGGTGATCGGCCGCGAACTGCCCGGTGTCGGCAGCCTCGGCGAGCGTTTCTACCAACTGCAGTTGCCGATCCATGGCGGGCGCCTCCTCGGTTTCCCGGGGCGGGTGCTGATTGCCGTGCTGGGGGTCGCCATCGCGGTGCTCAGTGTCACCGGCGTGGTGATCTGGTGGCGCAAGCGCCGGGCGCGGCGTTTTGCCGCCCGGCGCCTGGCCGCTTCTCAGGTGCGCTGACGCAAGCGCTGCAGGGTTCTCCCGTACAGCCAGGCGAAGGCGGTCAGCAGCAGTGCTCCCGCCAGCGTCGGCATCAGGGCGAAGCTCCAGTCCGGCTGCATCATGAACACGATGATCGGATTGCCGCCGGCCGGTGGATGGGTGGTGTCGCTGATGCCCATCAGCACCAGGGCCAGGGCGCAGGCCAGGCTCATGGGCAGCGCCTCGGGGCCCAGCAGCTGCAGGCAGGCGAGGCCGATGCACGAGCTCAGCAAGTGCCCTCCGATCACGTTGCGCGGCCGCGAGAACGGCGCCTGGGGGAAGCCGAACAGCAACACGCAGCTTGCCCCGAAGGAACCGATCAGCCACGGCTGGCCGCTGCGCTCGGCGAGCGTGGCGACCAGGCCCAGGGCCAGGAAAGCCCCCAGGCCGGCCAGCAGCAACTGGCCGATCCGGGTCCGGACAGGTAACGCGGTGTTCAGCGAGGTACCCGACGGCGTCTGGCTCATGACGGCTTACCGCTTGAAGCGTTCGGCTTCTTCCGAACCCTTGGTCGCGTTACCGGCGCTGTAGGAGTGCGCGCCGACCCCGGCCAGCTTGCCGCCCTGGACGATCAGGTACTCGTTGCGGATCGGCCGGTTGTCGAAATAGCACTCGAGGATCTCGCGGGTACCGGCGGCGTAGCGCGCCTGGGCCGAGAGGCTGGTGCCGGAGATGTGCGGGGTCATGCCGTGGTGCGGCATGTGCCGCCATGGATGATCGGCCGGCGCTGGCTGCGGGAACCACACGTCGCCGCCGTAGCCTGCCAGTTGCCCGCTTTCCAGGGCCGCGGCGATGGCGTCGCGGTCGCACAGCTTGCCCCGCGCGGTGTTGATCAGGTACGCGCCGCGCTTGAAGTGCTTGAGCGAGTCCTGGTTGACCATGTGCTCGGTTTCCGGGTGCAGCGGGCAGTTCAGGGTGACCACGTCGCAGACCTTGGCCAGGCTTTCCAGGCTGCTGTGGTAGGTCAGGTTGAGTTCCTTCTCCACGGCTTCCGGCAGGCGATGGCGGTCCATGTAGTGCAGGTGCACGTCGTACGGCTTGAGCAGGCGCAGCACGCGCAGGCCGATGCGCCCGGCGGCCACGGTGCCGACGTGCATGCCTTCGAGATCGTAGGAGCGCGACACGCAATCGGCGATGTTCCAGCCGCCCTTGAGCACCCACTGGTAGGACGGCAGGTAGTTGCGCACCAGCGCCAGGGTGGTCATCACCACGTGCTCGGCCACGCTGTTGCTGTTGCAGTAGGTGACTTCGGCGACGGTGATGTTGCGCTCCATCGCGGCCTGCAGGTCGGTGTGGTCCGAACCGATGCCGGCGGTGACGATCATCTTCAGCTTGGGCGCCTTGTCCATCCGCTCGGCGGTCATGTAGGCCGGCCAGAACGGCTGGGAGATGACGATCTCGGCATCGTGCAGCTCGCGGTCGAGCACGCTGTCGACGCCGTCCTTGCTGGAGGTGACCACCAGTTCGTGGCCGTTGGCCTCGAGGTATTTGCGCAGGCCCAGTTCACCGGAGACGCTGCCCAGCAGGGTGCCGGGCTGGAAGTCGATGGCCTTGGGCGTGGGCAGGGACTGGCCGTCCGGATAGCTTTCCAGGTGGGGCAGGTCGTCGCGGGCGTAGCGCTGGGGTTGGCCGGTGACCGGGTCGTCGTAGAGCACGCAAACAATCTTCGCCATTGAAGCCTCCTGATTCTTGGAAGGGGCGCGCGCCGTTGCGGCGTGGCACCCGAGCGCCGTTGGCAGCGCTCGTCAGGCATCCTCGGCGAGAGGGCGTGGCGCGCGCCAATCGCTTGTTCCGATCGACTGATCGGCCATACCGATCAGCCGTGCAGGAAGGCGTCGACGCGGCGTTGCAGGTCCAGTCCGGTGAACTGCGCCAGCGCCGCCTCCAGCAGCGGCGGCTGCGGGTCGCGACGCAGCAGGACCAGGCCGATCTCCCGCTGCAGCTCCGGGACGATGGGGATGGCGCAGATCTCGTCGCGCATCTCGGCCAGGGCCAGGGCGCTGTGTGGCACCACGCTGTAGAGGCCGGAGCAGCGCACATGGCCGTAGAGGACCATCATCGAATCGGTTTCCACCCGTGGCGTGGCCTGTACCGCGGCCTTGGCGAAGGCCTCGTCGATGCCCTGGCGGCACTGCATGTTGCGGGTCAGCAGGCACAGCGGCAGGGTCGCCACGGTTTGCCAGGTCACTGCCGCCTGCCCGCGCAGGGCGCTGTCGTCGCGGGTGATCAGCACGTAGCGTTCGCGCAGCAGCGGGTAGGTGGCGAAGGATTTCAGGCGGCCGTCGCTGAGGTAGGTCAGGCCCAGGTCCAGTTCGAAGTCGCCGATGCCCTGGAGAATCTGCGAGGTGGCCAGGGTATGGACCTGGTGGTTCAGCCGTGGGTGGCTGGCCAGGCAGGGATCGGTCAGCAGCGGCACGATCGACAGGGCCGTGGGAATCGCCCCCAGGCGCAGCGTGCCGCTCGGCCCTTCCTCGCGCTGGCGGGCCTCCTGGCGCAGGGCGCCGCAGTCGGCGAGGATGCGCCGGGCCCAGACCAGCACCTTCTCGCCATCGGCGGTGAAGCCCTCGAAGCGTCGGCTGCGCTGCACCACGGCGATGCCGAGGTCCTGTTCCAGGGAACGGATCGCCTCGGACAGTGCGGGCTGCGACACATTGCACTTTTCCGCCGCGCGGCCGAAATGCCGTTCCTGGGCGAGGGTCACCAGATAGGTCAGTTGGCGCAGCAGCATGGAATACTTCCTGTTGTCGTTATATAGGGAAAGATATAGCGATGCTGCCGACGAATACAGATGAACGGCGAAACAGCGGAGCAGTTCGTTGTATTGATAACTATATAGCGATGGGCGTAGCCTGCTGCCGGAGTCGAATCGAGTGGCGGGAAAATCCCTGATGATGCAACGCACCTATCCCTATATCGCCTGGCGCCTGACCCGGAATTTCCAGGTCCTGCGGGTCGAGCTGGTGGCCAGTGGTATCTATGGCAGTGGCTACGACCGCACCGAGACCGGGCACAGCTATGCGCTGAGCGAACTGTTCGCCTCCAGGGATGCGGCGATCGCCGAGGGCGAGCGGCGGCTCGATGAACTGGCCGCGGTCCTGGCGAAGCGGCAGATGAACCTCGAAAGACGGCGACGTGAATTACTGGAACAACGCAGCTAGTCTTTGTCGTCCTGGCCTACGCCCTCGTCAATGTTTACGGACGCCCCATGAACGAGTATTTCGACCGTTTCTTGCGCAGTGCAGTGGATGAGTTGAAAGAAAAGCAGCAGTGGCTCGAGCGCAAGCACGGGCTCGGCCGCTTCGCCCGATGGTTTCTCGACCAGGACGTCGGGTTGCTGAGGATGTATGACCGCGAGGATCGCCAGGTTTTCGCGGCCGATGTCGTCTGCATCGGCAGCTATGCCGGAAACTCCGCTACCTGGCGATGGGCCTGGAGCAACGACCTGCTGTTGCCGGTGCTACGGGAAAAGTCCCGGCTGCTGAGGGCGCTGGGGGACCTCACCGGGGTCGACCTGTTCGTCGCCGAAGACGCCTTCGCCATCGACGAGGAGTCCATGGCCTGGGAGCTGGCGGCCATCAGCGTCAAGTACCTGAATGCCCTGGGGGTGTACCGCGCGCCGCAGGGGCAGCTGGATTCTTTCCTGGCGTTGACGCAGGTCCGCCACCTGACGGCGTGAACGGGGAGTCAAACCGCGTCATGCGCGGCCAGGTTGCGATATTGCCCCTTGAAGTACAGCAATGGCTGGGTGGCCGCTGCTTGCTGGAGGTCCAGGGCCTTGACTTCGCCGATCACGATCAGGTGGTCACCCGCGGCATGTTCGGCGTGGATTTCGCAATCGAGCCAATGCAGGCTGCCGGCAATGATCGGATTGCCCAGTGGCGACGCCTGCCATTCGACCCCGTGCCATTTGTCCGTGCCGCGGCGCGCGAACTGGTTGGAAATCCCGACCTGCTCATGGGACAGGATGTTGACCAGGAAGCGGCCGGCCTGGCGGATTCGCGGATAGCTGGCCGAATCGCGCATCACGTTGAACGACACCAGCGGTGGGCTCATCGACACGCTATGGAACGACTGGCAGGTAAAGCCGATCGCTTCGCCCTCGCTGAGCGAGGTAATCACCGTGATACCGGAGGCGTAGTGCCCGAGCGCCTGGCGAAACCTCGATGGCTCGATGGCGGGAATGGGGAGTGACATGGTCGATCCTGCAGAGTGGGGGCAGCCGGAAACGGCCGGCAGGGGCTGAAGGATCCAGTCCCTGCCGGCCGTTGGCCGGGCATTACCCGAGGAGTTCCCGGCGGACGATGTCCGCGCCTGCGCTCAAGGCATTCAGCTTGCCCCTCGCCACGTGGCGAGGCAAAGGCGCCATGCCGCAGTTGGTGCACGGATAGAGCTTGTCGGCATCGACGAACTGCAGGGCCTTGCGCAGGGTATTGGCCACTTCCTCGGGCGTCTCGATGGCATGGTTGGCCACGTCGATGGCACCGACCATCACCTTCTTGCCGCGAATGAGCTCGATCAGGTCCATCGGCACATGGGAGTTGTGGCATTCCAGCGAGACGATGTCGATGCTGGACTTCTGCAGCTTGGGGAAGGCTTCTTCATATTGCCGCCATTCCGAGCCCAGGGTCTTTTTCCAGTCGGTGTTGGCCTTGATGCCGTAGCCATAGCAGATGTGCACGGCGGTTTCGCATTTCAGGCCTTCGATGGCCCGCTCCAGGGTGGCGACGCCCCACTCGTTCACTTCGTCGAAGAAGACGTTGAAGGCCGGCTCGTCGAACTGGATGATGTCGACGCCAGCAGCCTCGAGCTCCCGGGCTTCCTCGTTGAGGATCCTGGCGAATTCCCAGGCCAGCTTTTCGCGGCTCTTGTAGTGCGCGTCGTACAGCGTGTCGATCATGGTCATGGGCCCCGGCAGTGCCCATTTGATGGGTTGCCGGGTCTGCTGGCGCAGGAACCTGGCGTCTTCGACGAATACCGGTTTCTGGCGAGCCACGGCGCCTACCACGGTAGGCACGCTGGCGTCGTAGCGATCACGGATCCTGACGGTCTCGCGCTTCTCGAAATCAACGCCGCTGAGGTGTTCGATGAAGGTCGTGACGAAGTGCTGGCGTGTCTGTTCACCGTCACTGACGATATCGATACCGGCGAGCTGCTGTTCATGCAGCGACAGGCGCAGGGCATCCTGCTTGCCGTCGACCAGTTCCTCACCTTGCAGTTTCCAGGGCGACCACAGGGTCTCGGGCTGTGCCAGCCAGGTGGGTTTGGGCAAGCTGCCGGCGGTCGAAGTAGGGAGTAGTTTTTTCATGACGCAAGGCCTTGTTTATTCTTTGAATTCAAACAGCGTAGTTAGCGGACCATTGTTCAAGAACAGCCTGGTAGGGCTTGATGAAGTGCTCTTCGGCAAACTTCCCCTGCGCGATGGCCAGGCGGCTGCGTTCTTCGCGGTCATAGACAATGCGCGTCAATGAATAGTCCTGATGTTTCAGGCTGGGCTGATAAGACTTGCCAGCAGCGGAGTTCGCATTGTAGATCTCCGGGCGATAGATCTTCTGGAACGTATCCATGGTGCTGATGGTGCTGATCAGTTCAAGCGTGGTGTAGTCGCCAAGCAGGTCGCCGGAGAAATAGAACGCCAGCGGCGCGACACTGTTCGGCGGCATGAAGTAGCGAACTTTCAGGCCCATCTTCCTGAAATATTCGTCCGTCAGGGAATATTCGTCCTGCTGGTACTCGACGCCCAGTACCGGGTGCTGGTTTTCAGTCCGATGATAGGTTCTGGTGCTCGAAACGCTCAGGCAGATGACCGGTGGCTTGTTGAAGTGCTGCTTGTACGCTGGCGAATTGACGAAGCACTGGAACAGCTTGCCGTGCAGGTCGCCGAAGTGTTCCGGGGTGCTGAATCCGGCCTGGTTCCGGTTGTGCTCCAGCAACAGCACGCTGAAATCGTAGTCGCGCACGTAGGAAGAGAAGTTGTTCCCGGCAATGCCTTCGATGCGTTCGCCGGTTCGATGGTCGACGATGGTGGTCTTCAGTATTTCTATCAACGGCAAGGCGTTGCCGGTGCGTTCGGCATCCAGTTTCATTTCAACGGAAATGATTTCCAGCTCGACAGCATAGCGATCGCCTTTGGGGTTGTCCCAATGGGCCAGAGCATTGAAGCGATTGTTCATCATCAACAGCGCGTTGCGCAGGTTTTCCCGACGATTCTGCCCCCTGGCCAGGTTGGCAAAGTTGGTCGTGGTGCGGGTGTTTTCGGCGGGCTGGTAGTGCTCGTCGAAAACAATGCTGTTGATGGAGAACTCGAACTCGTTGTTCATCGCTATTATCCTGTTTTCCGAGGTATGCCCTGAACGAACTGGCGGACGTCTTGCACTTTTCAGGTTGTCTCGGGGTTGCTCGGGAATGTTTATGACTTCCTTAATTGAGGCGCATTGTAGGCTGCGCTATCGGTGCAATAAAAATGAGCATATTTCAGTGGGCCTTTAGCTCTGCTCATGATGTCCGCATGCCCCTCGCGCTCGTGTCGTGCGCCTGGAACTGGCAGCACGCAGACGGAGCGCGGGAGGACTGGTTGGGGGCGGGTTCAGTCAGAAGTCATAGCGCATCGTCAGATTGGCGTTACGGGGCGCCCCGTAGTGGCCATAGCTGCCTGCCATGCCGGCGTAGTACTTCTCGTCGAAAATATTGTCGAGATTCACGGTAGCCGCGAGGTGATCGTTGATCTGGTAGCGCGCCATCAGACTCGCCACCGCATAGTCATCCTGGGTGATACGCGTGTTGTAGCGGCTGAAGAACACCGACGACTTGGAGTTCCAGTTCACACCAGCACCTGCGGTAATCTCTTCCCACGCTCCAGGCAGGCGATAGGTGGTCCAGAAACGGAAGGTGTCCATGGGCAACTGGCTGGTCAGACGAACACCCTCGGCACTCTCGGTGCGGGTATGGCTGTAGCCGGTCTGGATGTTCCAGCCAGGCGTAATCTCACCGGCCAGTTCGAGGTCGATACCCTTGGTCTCGGCACCATTTTCTGCACGTGAAGCGGGGTCGTTGGTACCTGGCACATTGGCGTCCGGATCATCTACAGCCAGATTGTCGCGTTTGATCAGGTACAACGCAGCATTGGCGTTCAGGCGACCCCCGAAGAACTCGCTCTTCCAGCCCAGTTCATAGTTCTTGCCCACCTCGGGATCCAGCACCTTGCCGGTTCTATCGCGCGCATTCTGCGGTTTGAAGATGTCGGTGTAACTGACATAGACCGACTGCTCGGCGGTCAGGTCGTAGATCAGGCCGGCGTAGGGCGTGACCACGCCGGTTTCCTTCATGTCGTAAGGAATGATCAACTCGTCAGGGTCGCCAAAGTCATAGCCCCTGAGATAGTAGTCGTAGCGGTAGTCCGAGACCCGTGCACCGAGGATCAGGTGAAGCTGGTCAGTGAAGTTGAAGCGTGTCGCGGTGAAGTAACCCTGCTGACGGACCTTGGTATCGAAATCCAGCCCGCCGGTGAACGGCACGTTGGCGACTTCATTGCCCCAAGTGAGGTAGTTGAACTCGACGTCACCCGCATAGGCCGCGTGGTCGTTGTGATAGTCGGAGTAGTTGTAGCCCAGGATCAGATCGTGGGCGCGGCCGAACAGTTCGAAGGGGCCCTTGAGGTTGATATCCAGGCCTTTCTGGATCTGCTCGACATCGGCTTTGTCATGACTGCCTTCCGCATCCCCGCTTGCCTGGTTCAGGAACGACCGTCCGGTCTGGCTACCGTAAGTGGTGTTGTCCAGGTCGCGCTTGATCTTCATGTAGTTGCCGACCACACGCAGCTCCCAGTCATTGGCCAGCATCTGTTCCAGGGTCGCGGTGTAGTTGGTGGTGTCGAACTTCTCATGGCCCCAGCGTGCGCCCGAGCTGGTCGAACGGGGAAAATTTGTCGCCTGGCCATTGGTGTAGAGCAATGGCACGCCGGGCGAACCGGTGGCTTCGTACTTCTGGTTGTCGATGCCGAAACGCAGTAGGGTGCTGTCGGTCAGGTCGGCTTCCAGCACGCCATAGAGGATCTCCCGGTCCTGGCTGTACCAGTCCATGAACGTGTCGTTGTCCTGCTTGGCGGCGACCAACCGGCCACGCACGGTCTTCTGTAGATTCAGCGGTCCGGAGACATCGGCCTCTGCCCGATAGTTGTCCCAGGAGCCGGTGCTGCCCTGCAGGTAGGATTTGAATTCGCGCGTTGGCTTTTTTCGCACCAGGTTGATCACGCCGCTCGGTTCGCCGGCACCGGTCATCAGGCCGGTGGCGCCGCGCACGATTTCAACGCGGTCATAGAGCGCCATGTCCAGCAGTGTGCTGGGCATGTTGCGGGTGACGTTCTCCTGAACCGTTGTCACGCCGTCGAACTGGTAGGTGTTGATGGCGTTGCCCCGGGCATAGATGTTGTACCGTTCCCCGCCATCCTGGGTCATTGTGATGCCGGGCGTGCTTTTCAGCACATCGGTCATGCTGGCCAGGTGCTGATCGTCCATGCGTTGACGAGTCACCACCGTGATCGTCTGGGGCGTCTCGCGGATCGACAGGTTCATCTTGGTTGCGGTGCTGGTCGAGCCGGTGGTGTAGCTGCCAGTGCCTTCGGTGATGCTGCCCAGGCCCGTGGCGTCGATGCTGATCGCACCCAGGTCGACAGCGCTACCGGTCTGCATCCTGCTCAGCACGTAGCGCTTTTCTCCCGCCTGTTGTACCCGTAACCCGCTGCCCTCGAGCAAGGTAGCGAAGCCCTGCTCCAGCTCGAAGCTGCCCTGAAGTCCGGTGGTCTGCAGCCCGGCCATGTCTTCGCTGCTGACACTGATAGTCACGCCATTGGCGGCAGCGAACTGGCTGATCGCGGCGGCCAGGCTGCCGGGGCGGATATCGTAGTGCTGCGGTGCAGCCCAGGCAGTCGGGATCACCAGGGCGGCGCTGCAAAAGCTCAGCGTGAGCGTCGCCTGACGAATGCTGCGGGATAGTTTGCAACGGTTGAGGTGCATTGAGCGGGGCTCCTTCTCGGGTTTTCTTGGGCGCGTCTGCATGCGCGCTTCAAAGGGCCGAAGAAGTGAAGAAAATCTGTAGCCCCCTCATGCGAAAAAAATCGGATGGCTGCGGCGGCTGGAGCATCAGCCCGTCACGCGTGGTTCCAGACGAACCCAGTAGCGCGTCAGGCGTCGTGCGCGGACTGGCAGGGAGTACTCCAGGCTGGCCAGGGCGGCATCGGTATCGTCCAGGCTGAACGACCCGGACAGACGCAGTTCGGCGACCTTCTCGGCGCACCCCAGGTAGCCGGGTCGATAGCGCGCCAGTTCCCTGATCACGTCGCCCAGGCTCCAGTCGATGCTGACCAGCATGCCTCGGGTCCAGGCCTGGGAATCCGGCGGCAGTGGTCGCAGAGGCCCGATATCGTCAGCGCTGAAACCCAGGCTCTGCCCGGCGTCGATGCGCACCACCCGAAGCGATCGCCTCGGTTGCACTTGCACGGCGTGCGCGCTCACGGCCACATGGCTCATACCTGCGTCCTGGCGCACGCTGAAACGAGTGCCCAGGGCAAGGATGTCGCCTTCGGCGGTGCGCACGCTGAGAGGGCGCGGATCCTTGGCGGTTTCCACCAGGATCTCGCCCTGGCGTAGATGGATCAGGCGTTGTCCTGAGTCGAAGACGATATCCACGCGGCTGTCGGTGTTGAGGTCAAGGCGCGTGCCGTCGGCCAGCGTCAGTTTCCGCCGTTCGCCAACCCGGGTTGTGTAATCGGCACTCCAGGGCGATACCCGATAGCCCTGCCAGCCCGCCATGCCGACACCCAGCAGCAATGCCAGCGTCTTCAGCGCCTCGCGGCGATCCCGCCGGGCGTTCTTCAGGGTCATCGCGGCACCGGCGGGGGCATTGCCCAGACGCTGCTGCAACTGTTCCAGGCGCGCCCAGGCCTCGGCATGCCGGCTGTCCGCGACATACCAGACTTGCCAGGCGGCACGCGTGCTGTCATCGACGTTGCTTTCATGCAGGCGCACGTACCAGTCCACGGCATCAGCCAGAATGCGCTTCATGCGTCCTCGAACAGCAGGCAGCTCATCAGGGCGCGAGCGAAATGCTTGCGTACGGTGGTCATCGAGACACCGAGGCGCTCGGCGGTCTTCTCGTAGCTCAGGCCTTCGAGCTGTATGGCGAGAAATACTGCCCGCGTGCGCGCACCGAGGCCGTCGAGCATGCGGTCGATCGACAGCAGCGTATCGAGGATCAACGTGCGGGTTTCGGTAGAGGGCGCGTAGTGTTCTGGCTGCAATGCGAGCACTTCGAGGTAGGCTTTTTCCAGGCTGCGGCGACGATACAGGTCTATGACCAGGCCGCGTGCGACGGTTGCCAGGTATTGGCGAGGTCGGTTGACCGTCCCTGCGCTGCGGGCCAGCATCACCCGGATGAACGTATCCTGCGCCAGGTCTGCGGCGTCGGCGGAGTTGTTCAGTCGCTGCAGCAACCAGCCTCGTAGCCAGCGGTTGTGCTCGCGATACAGCGCTTCCAGGCCCATATGTGTCGTCGTGTCGGGACCAACGGTGGACATCCCGCCCCTCTCTGAAAAATGCAAATAAGAATTTTTCGCAAGTCTAATCAGTGCGGGTTGGATTGGGAATGGCGATGTGGGGGCGTTCGTTGCCTCTTGCCTGACCCGACTTCGCCCCAAACATTGCGATCGATCACCATTTGCATATTTTATGGCCCACCTATGTCTGCACTCGAGCCTTTGGTGCTCCACCCGCTTTAACAAGAGCTACTACCAGTCCTTGCCGATGTCGAACAACTTCGGTGGTTTGTACTATGGGGAGCCGCGTAACTTTGCGGTGACGTTGCGTTATCAGTACTGATCGGTGAAGGACGCTGAGGCCTTTGATATGTCGAGGTTCGAGGGCTTCAGACGGTGGGGATGGGTTTGCGCGGGCATTAAAAAGCCGGCTTGTGGCCGGCTTATAGGTTGTCCAGAGAACTCCACTGATTTTATAAGCGATCCCGGTAACCATTGGGTTTTACTGGGTTTTCCGTGTATGTTCGTCCACTAAAGGCCAGATGCCACCAAGGAAAGCCAGCCTCCAAAGTATGGGCTGGGGTGTGGGCTGGGAGGATGGGTGTAGTGGAGGGCTCATGGGGAAGCTGACGGTCAAAAGGGTGGAGCAACTTGCCAGGGTTGGCGAGAAGGACATGGCGAATGATGGGAACGGCTTGTACTTCAAGGTTGGAGAAACTGGAGGTACGAGCTGGATCTACAAATACAAGCTCAACAAGAAAACGACCGAAATGGGGCTGGGAGGTTATCCAGAAGTCTCGTTGTCGGATGCCCGCATCAAACATGCTGACGCGCGTAAGCTCCGGGCCAATGGTATCTGTCCCAGAACTGCCCGAGATGATGAGCTGGATCGCCTGATTACCCAGCGCCGCGCCGAGGATGCGAAGCGCGTGCTCTTCGAGCAGATGGCAAAGGAATATGCCGAGGCTCATGGCCCTGGATGGTCTGAGAAATGGCGTAAGGGCTGGCTCAGGAAGCTGGAGCTGTATGCCTTCGAAGTGATTGGTGCGATACCTGTCGGAGAGATCGATACCGACCTGGTGCTCAAGGTTCTCCAGCCTATCTGGGCCACCAAAACGCGAACGGCAGATGAAGTGCGTGGGCAGATCGAGCTGGTTCTGGATGCTGCCAAGGCGCGCAATCTGCGCGATGGCGAAAACCCGGCTCGCTGGCGGGGCCATCTGGATAAGCTGCTGAACAAGGCCGACAAAAAGAAAGCCCGGATACGAGAGCACTTCGCCGCGATGAGCTGGAAGGAAGTGCCTGCGCTAATGCACCGGCTTGCCGAGAGCGAATTCCGTGCTGCGGTCGCTGCCCGATTACTCATCTTCACCGCCGCTCGTGCGCATATGGTGCGAGAGGCCCAATGGTCGGAGTTCAACCTGGATGCAGGTATCTGGGTCTTGCCTGCTGACCGTATGAAGATGAGAAAAGCCTTCAGCATTCCGCTGGCGCCGCAGGTTGTTGAGATGTTGAAGGCGTTGCCGCGTGTTGAAGAAAGTAACTTTCTTTTTCCTGGCCGAGGAAAGAGTGGAGTCATGCACGCCAACGCGATCCGAAACCTGCTGCATGACATGAACCATGACGACATCACCCGCCACGGTTTCCGGAGCTCGTTCCGAGATTGGGCTGGAGAGAACACCAATCATTCCCGTGAGGTGTGCGAGTTGGCGCTGGCTCACGACGAGCGAGATCAGACCGAGGGGGCGTACTCGCGCTCGGACCTGTTCAAGAAGCGGCGAGCGTTGATGGAGTCGTGGGCCGATTTCGTCAGCACACTCGCGCTTGGTGATGCTATCCAGCTTGAAATGCAAACGAGTCGTTAAGGGCAACGCATGGAACGGGACGTGATAGCTGAGCTGCTGCTGTCGTTCGCGCCAGGAGATGTGCTGGATGGATTAGGGCTTAGCCGAGAAAACATGGCGGTGTGGATCGATGAGCTGGAGAAGTGGGGTGAGTATCATCGCACCGAGGTTGGTGCCCTGGCCCTTTACTACAGTGCCCGCAAGGTCCGTAAAGCACCCGGACATCGGGGCGCCATCCTCGTGGACCTGAACACCATCCACGCCCTTGTTCAGTTATCGGAAGTCGAAGGCTCTGGTGCGGTGAATGACCTCGTAGACGAGTTGAAAGCCTCTGTTCTTGCAAAGCAGCGAGCAACGGTTGAAAGGAACCGCGAGAAGATCGAAAAGCCGACCTGGTACGAAGAGGCAATTGCTCTCAAGGAGCAGGGGCTCGTCACGTCAGTGATCGCAAGGCGGTTGGAGAAATCACCGTCTCAAGTGAGGCGGGTTTTGAACAAGGCAAAAAAATAAACGCGCGCATTACCTTAGTGTGCGCGTTTTCATGCGTACCTTCCCTTGCCACGAGTCCATTGACCGCCATAGAGGCGTAAGGGTTGGGAAATGAAGCGGGGCAAGCAAGAAGTTCAGGTGGTTCACCAGCGGAGCGTTCGTCGGATCATGCGGCTCAAGGAGACGGAGCAGATGTGTGGGTTTCGGCGTAGCCATATTTACGCATTGATGAAGCAGGGGAAATTTCCCCAGAGGAAGCTTATTGGGCGGCGCGCTGTGGGTTGGGACTCTATCGAAATCGAGCAATGGGTGGCTAACCAGCTCGATCCGAAATCGTGAATGGCACAGATCTGTGGGCTTAGACGGAAATGCATTGTTGATGAGATGCTGCTTTTGCCTTTTTGTCTTAATGTTCTCTGGGAAACATTGCAATTTCTGCCCCTTTTTCGCCCTAGCCAACACTACGATCTCTCCAGTAGTGTCTTGGGTGGGAAATTGCACCTGACTTGACCAAGCGTTTGCATCCCACTTGACCACCTGTTGGCATTCGACTTGACCAGCGCTTTGCATCGGATGTGACCAGCGGGAGGGAACGTCTTGACCGGCAGGTATCGACCCATAGCTACCCTTCGTGCGGGGCAGCAATCGACCAGAAGCGGTCATCGCCTAACGTTTGATATGAGCGGCGGCACGAGGCCGAAGGCTTTGGGACGTCCGCTTGATGGAGGGGTTAGGTTGCACTAGAAAAGTCCTCTGCCCCATCTTCAAGAATCCAATAGTCGAACACCGCGAGGTCTTCGTCATCTTGTCGCGAGCTGTCCTGAAGCTTGACTACCCTGATTGCCGCGTATCTTGCTGCGTGGTTCTCAAGTACGACGATCTGATTGAGAAGAGGTGTTTGCACTCGTGACCCGTAGTGCAGCAGGCTGGCTTGCGAGATGTCAGTGAGCGCCGCTCCTTTTCTTGCCAGCGCGATGGATACGTTTGTCCCATCGGAGTAGCAATGTATTGCCTCATCACTCGCCCTCCCCCAGTGAGTCAAGAACTCATAGTTTCCCCTACCAAGTCGGTAGAAACCATCGTGGTGGGTGTAGTTGAACTTGACCTGCCCCCGCAACGCTTCGCTCTTCGGGTACTTCAAGGGAGACCGATGAAGATCAGCAGCAAGAGCTTGTGCTCGACCAGCGACCGCCGTGTACCAGTCGTCTCTTCTCCGTTTGAGCTCAGATGCGTGATATGGCGTTCCCCCGAACGGATGCCTAGGATTGAAAGCCTGCACTTCAGCGTGGCAGTCCGGACATAGTGGGATGCAGTTATCAAAAGTATCCGGTCCACCATCCGCCTCTTGAACGATGTGGTGACATTGCATCCGAGTGTGCTTCCGCTCGTTGCAGAGGCAGCACTGGCGCTGGCAAGCGATGAGTGCTTCGAGACGAATGGCTGCGGGGAACGGCATATTCGACCTAACGTCTAGTTAAGGGGCGGGCTTTAGCCCGTCCCGAGTGAGCGAAGCGAACGACTTGAACCAGTTGTTAGGTGCCGTTGAAGAATGCTTCTGCTGTGAGGCTAGACCAGCTTGCGCTTAAGCCGGGACGGCCAGGGCGACCTGCGCGCCCGCTTTTTCCTGGCCGGCCAGCTCGGCCTGCTTTCCCAGGCCTTCCTGCACGTCCGGGCTTGCCAGGACCGCCAGTAGCATGTTCAGAAAAAAGAAGGGGGTGGCCATTTGAATCGTATATCCACCCATTAACAAACCAACCTAAATGCCGCCCTGAAAATGAGTACACCGACTCGCCATGGAAATAAGCAATAGGTTGGCCGACAAAGGTGTAGAGGTGCTCGTCATCTTGGCAATAGCAATGCGGTTGCCCGTTTCGGTTGTAAAAAGTAATTTCCATATAGTTTCCTTACACCTAACTATAAGTAGCCGACTAAAGCAGGGTAATACTTTCCTGCCGCTGGTGCCTGATAACGTTCCTTTTAATAGCTCGCAAGGCGTGGAGGACACCCGACAAGAGGCGTGGAGAAAAACGACATGACCTGCACGGAGATTACAAAGTTGTTAGCAGCATGTCCATGGCCTGTTTGGGGCCGGTTGCTGCTGCTCGTAACGAGGCATTCGGGCCGCTTCTGGCCAGGAGCTGTCCATCGCCAACGACTGCTTTTGGCCGCTAGCGGCCCTTAACGAAGGCCTGCTTTGGGTCGATACCTACCGGTCAAGACGAACCTGTGCGCTGGTCAAATCCGATGCGAATGGCTATTCAAATCGAATGCGAATAGCTGGTCAAATCAGTGCAATTACCCACTTGGGAACGCAGCGCATTGGGCGTGGTGTTCCCTGTTACCTATCGGGTATCCAGCTTCGACACGCATGGCTCTGGGAGCGGTGCTCCACTCATTGTGGGCGTTATGCAGTGCCTTGGACTCAGTGCAACCAAGGCATGGCACTGAGGTGGCACAGTCTGGTCAAATTGCATTCTGAGTCTTTGATTAATTAGGTCGAAGCATTGCACGGCCCGATTGGTCCCGCATGATTACTCCAGTAAATGGAACATCGCAATCAGGCCGCTGATGCCACGCCTAGATGTGCAGGGCTGTGCACATGATCGCTTGCTTGTTAGGGGGCCGAAAAAGACCGCAGGTTCCTATCTGTTGAGTTGATGCTTCTTTGATCAAAATTCAGTATCAGGTGAGGGATCAATCTCTGCATACGCTGTCATTTGTTCATGGTAGGCCGGAAGTAGTTCATCCCGGCCAGCCATACAAATCACTAAACCGCCGGCTATCAGGCCCAGCGCACCAGTCACACCGAGGGCGTTCTTTAGGTCTCTTTCTGAGTAATTACCCTCTATCTTACCTGGTGAGTGGCGACGGGCCACTTGATGGAATCCAGTATGTGTGAAGCCATTTAGCGCAGACCAAGCCACTGTTTTGAAGCCCGATAGCGGGCCACCCGGTGTTCCAATTTTATTTTCCACCTCGGTGATTAATTCGGAAAAGCTTTTGTCCAGCTTTCCTTTTTTGAATTTTTGTATTTGTGAGTCAGTGGCGCACTCTAGTATCCATAAGCCGCGAACAAGTGACTCGGTAAGAACTCTTAGAAGCGAAAAGGCGGATCCGTAAAGCTCTGATGAATGTAATAACGCAATTGCGGCCTGATGTTCGATAGCGACGTCAAAGCAGCCAACGGCTATTAATGAACGCTCGTCGGCAGGCAGTGTAATTCCTGATGTGTGTTGATCGATCCAGGCAATAAGCTTAACAAGCTTTGCGTGCTCTACCGATGCTTTCATAATTACTCCTTCAAGTATTTATGTTTTAATTTTGAGCTTAGCGGTTGCTGAAGCTTTTATATTTGTATGAATATAAATATTTTGATTTGCATCTGATTGAGTGCCTTTCGTTCCGCTGGTAAGGGGCGGGAGAATATCTAGTGGAGGGCCCTGTCGTGCAACGTCAAAGAGGGAGCAAAGGGCTATCCGCTTATGCTTGATGGCAATAAGCTACCTCTACGTGTTTTGAGGTACATTGTCGGGCCGGGGCCAGTGGTTCGGTGAGTATGAATGAGCGGCTGGTCCCGACAGGTGAGCGAGCGGCAGAGGTATTGCCATGAAGGCTGTGGGCTGTAAAGGAGCCAAGGCCAAGTAAAAGATGGAAGGGAGTCGAAAATATGGCAGAACCACTGGATGGCGTTCTGAGTCAAGCGCAGCGTGAGAGCCTTGAAATTGTTAGCTTTATCTTCCACATCATTGAGCCAGATGCCGACGTGGATGAAGATGTGGTGTTTCTGGATGAAGTTGAGCTTCAAGCCAAGCAAAAGGTGTTTTTCCTCGATCGTCTCCGAGAAATCGCTGAAGGCACGCAGTACGTGTTCAAGCAGGACGCCGCACACCTCAAAGAGAAATGTCAACAACTGCTCCATGAGCCGAATAGGTTTATCGAGCTCTCACGCCAAATCACAACTGACTTTTCTGGGCGCCACAAGGGGCACATGGCTGCCGGCGTGTTCATCGTATCCGTGGTTAAGTATTTGGCGGCAGCGCACGATTGGCGGCAGTTGGTGTTTGTCGTAAAAATGGATAAGCAACCCTCGTTTACTTACAGCTACGAGGTGAAGGATGGTCGAAAGGTCGCAGTCATCAGTGAGGTGCAAAACTCTCTTAATGAAAGCAAGAATGCGATTCAAAAAAGCGCCCTGATAGACGTCTCAGACCAGTTCGCATGGGATGTGCTAGCCTTCGACCGTGTACAGAGGCCGGGGCTGGGGGATTACTTCCGGGGCTTTTTAGGGGTAACCGAGCGACAGCAAGACTCGGTGCTCACCAGGGCAGCTCATCTGCAAGTGCGAAAGTGGGCGAAGAAATTGACGGCCGAGCAGCTCCCTCCAGGGGAGGACCTGAATACGTTTCTCGGCAGGTCGCTCAACTACCTTAGCGACCATGACACCTTTGACACAGAGGAATACCTGAACGCGGTTGTGCGTGACGAGGATGCCAACCGGAAGGCAGAGCTCGTCAGGTCACTGCGAGATGTCCTTGCTGAGAGTGGAGTGGCGGGGCAACAATTCCGCCCTCAGCCAGGATCATTGCGCAAAGCCGAGCGGAAGCAGGTCTACCTAACCTTTGAAGGGGTCACCATCTCCTTTGAGGGCACTCCTGAGGCGATGGGTATGCAGATTGAGCCGCTAGGCGGTGGGCGCTCCCGAATTACTATTGAAACGAATCGGCTGGATGCCAAAGGTTGAGGAATTATGACTGCTGTAGCGAGCCTACTTCATGCGATTAGTGAGCTGCGTAGCCATACTTTGAAGTTCATTGATGAGAGCTTTCGTCTAACCGCAGAGGGCAAGTCGCTGAGTGGGGAGGTGAAGACGATTTTTCAGCAGGTCGATGCGTTAGCTCGGCAGATAGGTATTGATGCGCCCACAATCATTATCTCTGGTGATACTGTGGATGCAGCAGAATTGTCCTCAGACACCTTTGATGAGGAGCCCTGGAAGATGGTCTTGGGCAAATCCCCTCTTGCTCAGCAAATGCGGGCGAGGGACAACGAGACCACCTTACTGTTCTTTGCCGTAGAGGGTTTTCATGATTGGCTAAGTCGCATTGACCCTTTCCAATACCCTAGCGGCAATGATCCTGACCTATCGTCTCCGACGACGATTCGAGTCAATGGTCTTTCTAGTGCATTTGGAGGGCCCCTGCTTTGGGTACTACCTCCGACCGGAGAGGCGCCGCAAATTTCGATCAGTAAACTGCCTGACCAGTCGGATGTGCACGGTCTGATTCATACTAATGCAGTGAAACCTCTCCGAGTTTGTCCGAGTGCGTATGCATTGAGCTGGGGTGATCTTGGTAGCTTTGAGGCGAAGCCGCTGGTGCGTTTGAGTGCGTGTGTCATAGCGGCATGCCTAGTCCAAGAACTGAAAAGCACAGGCAATAGTTATGAAGCTATGCTTCGTGGGACCAAGCGGCTTTCGCTGCCTCTTTGTGATGAAGTGCAGCCGGTGAGTGCAGATACTCTAATTCGGCTCATCGAAGCCGTCTGCTGGGTTTATGAGGAACGTCCAGAAACTCGTCTTAGGCTAGTTATGGATCGCTTGTCAATAGATATAGAACATGGACAAACTTTACTGTCGGGTGTCGAGAAGTACCTTGAGGTTGCTCTTCAGCAAGCACGCGATAGTTATACCTTTGTTATTCTTGATCGTAAGGATGCTTATCATAAAGAAGTTCGCGAACTCATGAAAGACATGAAGTCGCAGGCGGACTTGTATGCGGCGAAAGTCAGAGATCTTGTGAGTGCTTTAACGCGAGACGTTCTAGGGGTTCTTGTTTTTATTGGTTTCTCATTTGTTGGTAAGTTTGATCAAAAAAATCTTAGTCAGCTTCTTGAGAGCTCAGAGTTGTCGTTGTTGGTTAAGTTTTTGGCAGGATATTTAGTGTTGTCATGCGCCTTGCAATTCAGTTCTCACCTGCGTGACGCCAGTCTTGCCTATAATGAAAGTAAAACTTGGATCGACGTGTTGCAGCATTATTCATCTCGGTCTGATAAGCAGGTGAGATTTCTTGATCCGATTGATAGGCGTCGCATAACGCTATTTGTAGCTATGAGTATCATGGGTGTTATCTATGCATGCTTGGTTCTGGTTACATGGAACTTACCTTTCGTCATTGAGTTGCTTCTCGCTCAGTGATTCTCTGTTTTCGAATAATGGGCATGGATTAGGTGGCTCACCGCTATTGTAATAGCGGGAGCTCTATCTGTTGAGTGTCAAGACGGTTTGATGTGGTTGCTTATCATGACTAATCAATGACGCGTTAGCTGAGTGTAATATGACAGACAAAGTAAAGACTTTGATGCATCTTCATCTCCTTGAAAGCATGGGAAAGCCCATGCGATTCGTATGCAAGTGTGGGGAAAGTCATGCGGTACTTTTGCGGGACTTCAATCTTGAAGGACGCGAGATTGAACCCCAAAAACTAGTCCGTCTGAAATGTACATACCATTACGAAAAACTTGAAGCAATTCTTAAATCCGAAACAGAGCTAAAAATTGAAGCTGAGTTCACAGGGTGGGTGCAAAGGTTGTTAGGTAAAATCTGGGTCAAATATATAACTTGGAAACTTAACAGAAAGATGGGCGGATAACAATTTTCTCGCGTCGCTTGCTTAGGAAAAGAGGGTGGGTTTATTTTTTCGATAGCGCGTTAGACTTGAAATTAACCTGTTCAATTTTTGCCGTCTTATTGCACGGCAGGAGTGTTAATGGTCTGCATGTGTTTATTTAATGTTCTATGGGCCAGTGAGTGATTTGGAGGCTGTGTGAGTAACTTGACGATTGCGGTTAGAATAGGCCGGCTGGGTCGTATAAATGATTATGCTGAGATGGAGAAAATAAGCGCTGATGATATGGCTTTTTGGGAGCAGGCAAAGGGCATTGTTGGGTCATGGTGTTATGTAAGCAAAGGCTCGAAGGTTACGGTTGAGTGTGATTTCTCCCCTATTGTGAAGGCGCATGAGGAAAATATAAATTGGGTTGGTGCTGTCCTCGATGAGTCTCCTTTAGCGCACTCTATGACAGCGGAGATATTGGATTTTTCAACCGAGTTTTTCATCAATGTGACAGTGGAGAGCGAAGACGGGCTGGCTGAAAGCAACTTGCGCTGTGATTATTATGCGGAGAAATATCTGTATGATCTTTTCTTTGTAATGAATGTGTCGCGACCTGGGGTCTGTGATTTTTTAGGGGTGCAATTTGACTCAGGGAGTGGATTTGTCACGAAAGTCAGGCTGTCTAGTGACTGTTTCGAATCTAGTTTTTATAAGACACTGGAGGGGGGGAAGGTCGCTCCAGGGTTCGTCCCTCTCGATAAGGTGGTAGCTTGGTATCGTAAGCTAGACATGGGGCTCAGTCAGATAGCAGGGCTGGGAGTTGAAAAAGCGATTTTCTCCATCCTGCACATCTGTCGTGGTAGTGATGTTGATATTGTCTGGGTAATTTGGGCTTTTCATGCCCTTGAGGCAGTTTATGGAACAAAGGTCGGAGAGGGATTCAAAAATTTAATTGATAGGATCTCTTTTCTACTCCAACTTGATGAGCGCGACAAGAAGTATCTTAAAAAGAATTTGCGTGAGATGTATGATCTTCGTAGCGCTTTTGTACATGGCGGATATAAGGCCCACCATCCTATGATGAATGAGGTAATAGATGAGAGGCTTAATGGTGAATGTGCAAAGCTTTTAATAGCTATGCAGTTCGGGTTTGATTTGGTAGTCGCGTCTTTGCAGGCGCTTATTATAAATGAATGGTATGGAGTAAAGGTCGAGGAGAGTATCTCGGGGGCACTATATAGCGATGTTTCTTGAGTTTTCCGCGGAGCTGCTTCGTTAAACGTATTCAGGTTCTCTCCATAAGCGTCCTGACTGCTTGAATCTGAGGTTCGGATATATGCGAGCCCTTTTGCTCAATGCGGAGAATCCATTGAGATCCTGATAGATTCTCCCCACGCTTCACCAAGTCTCCGTAGCGCTCAACCATTTCTCTAAGCGTTTCGACCATCTCAGGGTAAGACGGACCGCCGTCAAACCGAACCATGAGCCAGCCCCAGCGCGAGCGGCTAATCCCAAATTCGCGAGCAGATTCGCGCCCAGATCGTGCCTTCTGACGACTTTCCTGCTGAGCACCCATTCGCTTTCCGTCCTTGGAGACCATGCTGGTTGACGGCATTGCGCCTGAAGCAATCCGCCGCGCAGTTAATGTTCTCACATGGAAAAATTATGTGCGAAAAATTTTCTCGTGTAACTTTGCCCTGCTGGAAACCCATCCACAGAATCGCCGGATGAATATCGGCGCAGCTATACGCAAGGTTCGACTGGAAAAGGGGCTCACTCTGGAGGCTGTCGCTCTGGAGGCGGGGACTTACGCGGGCAACCTGTCCAAGATTGAAAGATCGCAGCAACTGCCTTCCCTAGAGCTGTTGCACAAGCTCAGCCACGCACTGGGCACGAAGACGTCCGAGCTGTACGCTGTAGCGGAATCCGAGTCGGAAGGCGGCGAAGAGGCTTCATCAGATCAGAGCAACGAGGTGATCCTGGTGCGGCGGAACTTCCAGGCGCTCACTCCCAAAAATCGCAGGCTCGCCATCGAGTTCCTGAAGCTGCTGGGGCAGTCACAGAACGAAGCCTGACGAATCCTCAAGCATCCCCACGCTTTCCACTCCACGCCCACAGAACGGCTACAGAGAGCCTTTGCGGTGGCGCTCCAGCTCAACTGGTCGGTACTGGTAGCGAAGGAATGCAGATTGCCGCCAAGGTATGGGCCAAAGTATGGGCTGACAGTGGCGGTCTAGGCGGGAGCCCCGTAAATCAAGGGCTGTAGAAATTAAAAAGCCGGCTTGTGGCCGGCTTCTCGGGGACAGTCTTGGCTGGCTTTTGGCAAGCCGCAACCGCCTTCAAATCGTTGGACGACACGCTGGGGTGCCGTAGGGCGAAGGCTGTGTGAGACTTCGCCCGGTCCGGGACGTGCAAATGGCAGTCGGGGACCAGAGGTGCGGCGTAGCATACTGGGAATGACTCGCAATGCCCAGCAAAAAATGCCGGGCGCCGCTTCAGTCCGGCCGTTCGTGGCGAAACTGGGCCCACCAGAACACCCAGCCCAGCACTTCCAGCTGCTGGCTGCGCGACTGGCTGACGCTGTAGTTCTCGCAGGGAAACCCTTCGCTGTCGTGGCTGTGCAGGCGCAAGGCGCCGTTGTTGCGCTTGCTCAGGCTGTTGATGCGCAACTGGCCGTTGTGCAGGACGGCATACAGCTCGCCGTCCACGACGCGGGTCAGGCCGCAGTCGATGGCCAGCGGCGCGCCGTAGGGAATCAGCGGGGTCATGTTGTAGTCGGGCATGCTCAGGGCGACGGCCTGGGCCGGATCGATGCCGAGGCGGTCGAGGGTGTGGCGTGGCAGGCGCAGGCAGCGACCGTCGAGTGCTTCGAACTGGCGACCGCGCAGGGTGCTGAAGGGGACCTGGACATCGTCCTCGCCACAGGCGAACAGGGCGCTGTGGTCTGGCGCTTCGCTTCGGCACGGGGCGCTGTCGCCGCGATTGATCCGTGGCAGCGGCGTGCTGTGCTTGGGGCCTTCGCCCGTGCGCAGCCACTTGCTGCGCACGCACAGCAGTTCGGCGATTTCGTCGAGGCGGGCCTGGGGCACGCCGCGATGGAACCAGTTGTTCACGTGCTGAGGCGTCACCTTGCGTTGCGCCGCGAAGTCCGAGGCGCTCAGGTTGCACTCGCTCAGCAGAGCCTTCAATCGATCACCGGATGTATTCATGGGCATCGATTCTAGAGGGCCAGGGCAAGGCTTCCCATAAACATTGAGTTGATGGCGTTTGCGCTGTTTTTTGCCTGTGATTACAGCAATTGCCGACGCTTTTGTAGGACTTTTCGCTATTTGCGACGAATTCAATTTGATCGGGTGGATCTCCGTCATCCGCCCATAAAAAAGCCCCGCGAATGCGGGGCTCTTTCGTAGCAAGGGGACTCAGCCTTTGTAGGCAGCGGCCGCTTTGCTGATCTCGGCGCGGGCAGCGTCAGCGTTGCCCCAGCCGTCGATCTTGACCCATTTGCCCTTCTCGAGATCCTTGTAGTTCTCGAAGAAGTGCTTGATCTGCTCCAGCAGCAGGGCTGGCAGGTCGGTGTATTCCTTCACGTCGACGTACAGCTGCGACAGCTTGTCGTGCGGTACGGCGATGACCTTGGCGTCGCCGCCGCCGTCGTCGGTCATGTTCAGCACGCCGACCGGACGGGCGCGGATCACCGAGCCTGGCGCGACCGGGTAAGGGGTCACGACCAGCACGTCCAGCGGATCACCGTCGTCGGCCAGGGTGTTCGGGATGAAACCGTAGTTGGCCGGGTAGAACATCGGGGTGGCCATGAAGCGGTCAACGAACAGGCAGTCGCTGTCCTTGTCGATCTCGTATTTGATCGGCGCGTGGTTGGCCGGGATCTCGATGGCGACGTAGATGTCGTTCGGCAGGTCTTTGCCCGCCGGGATCTTGCTGTAGCTCATTGGGCGTTGCCCCCGTGTTTGACCAAAAATTGGCCGCGATTATAGGCACATTCGGAAACGCTTGCCACGCCCGCCCCGATGCTTGACCGATTCACTCCGCAGCATCTTTGTAGAGCGGATGGCTGGCCTGGAGTTCCTCCAGGCGCGCCAGCGGATCCTGGCGGTAGAACCCGCGCAATTGCGCGTAGACGGCGGGGTAGGCTTGCATCAGCAGGTCCGGGGCGGTGAAGAAGTATTCGCTGGTGACGGCGAAGAATTCCGCCGGGTTTTCCGCGGCGTAGGGGTCGATGGCGGTCTCGGCGTCGGGGTTGCGGTCGAGCTGGCGGTTGAGGTCGTCGAAGGCCTGTTGCATGGCCTCGGCCCAGTCGCCCACGCGCATGTCGCCGTGCAGTGGCGGCAGGCCATTGGCGCTGCCGTTGAGCATGTCCAGCTTGTGCGCCAGTTCGTGGATCACCAGGTTGTAGCCTTCCCAGCCGCCACTGGCCTGCACCCCGGGCCAGGCCATGATCACCGGGCCCTGCTGCCAGGCTTCGCCGCTGTGCTCGGCGTCCCATTCGTGCTCGATGCCACTGCTGTCGCGATAGCGCTGCGGGCTGAGGAAGTCGTCGGGGTAGAGGATCAGTTCGTGGAAGCCCTGGTACCAGTTCAGTTCGCCCAGGTGCAGCAGCGGCAACTGCGCCTGGGCGGCGAGGAACAGGCGTTCGCCGTCATCCAGCTCGACGCCGGGCAGGCAGGTCAGGTGCTTGTCGTGCAGGAACAGCACGCAGGTCTCGCGCAGCCACAGATCCTCGGCCTCGCTGAGGCCATCGAGGATCGGCAGGCGCTCGCGCACCTGCCGCCACAGTTGCGGATCGATCGGATGCCGATCGATCGTCCGGCGCCGCCGCCAGGCGCTGAAGCTCCACATGCTGGCCGGTCAGTGCGCCTTGGCCGGACCACGGCTCATGCGGCTGCGGACCACGCCGATGATCACCGGCAGCAGCGACAGCAGGATGATGGCGACGATCATCAGCGACAGGTTCTGCTTGATGAACGGGACGTTGCCGAAGAAGTAGCCGAGGGTCACCAGGCCGCCGACCCAGAGCACGGTGCCGGCGATGCTGAAACCGAGGAAGCGCGGGTAGGACATCTTCGCCACGCCGGCGACGAACGGCGCGAAGGTACGCAGGATCGGCAGGAAGCGCGCCAGGGTCACGGTCTTGCCGCCGTGGCGCTCGTAGAAGTCGTGGGTCTGCTGCAGGTAGTCGCGGCGGAAGATCTTCGAGTTGGGGTTGCGGAACAGCTTTTCTCCCGCGGTTCGTCCGATCACGTAGTTGGTGCTGTCGCCGAGGATCGCCGCGGCCATCAGCAGGCCGCCGAGCAGCACCGGGTCCATGCCGCCGCCTGCGGCCACGGCACCGGCGATGAACAGCAGGGAGTCGCCCGGCAGGAACGGCATCACCACCAGGCCGGTTTCGCAGAAGATCACCATGAACAGGATCGCGTAGATCCAGGGACCGTAGTTGTTGACCAGCAGATCGAGGTAGGCATCGAGATGCAGGATGAGGTCCAGCGGGTTGAAATCCATGTACAGCACCTTGTTCAGGACCCGGATTCACGGGCGTGCGATGGCGGGCAGTGCGGAAGATGAGGAATTACCCACAGGCTTGGGTAAGGATTCACACAGCCTGAGGAGAGGCATTATACGGCTATGAAGGGATTCTGCTTACGCAGTTTGTAGCTGAATGTGCGGAGGACTGAGGGTGTATGGGGGCGGCCTCATCGCTGGCAAGCCAGCTCCCACAGGGATTGCGTGCACCGCGAAACCTGTGGGAGCTGGCTTGTCGGGGCGTCGAACCGCAGCGATGAGGACCTCGAGGGATGAATCAGTTGATCGGCAACACGTAGTTCTTGAACTCGGTGTCCTCGCGGAAACCGATGGATTCGTAGGTACGCATCGCCACCTCATTGTCGCTGCTGGTCGAGACCCGCATGCGCACGGCATTGGTGTCCTTGGCCATGCGCTTGGCTTCGCGCATCAGGTGGTCGGCCACCAGCATGCGTCGGGAGTCCTCGGCGACGTAGATATCGTTGAGGATCCACACGCGCTTCAGCGACAGCGAGGAAAAACTCGGGTACAGCTGGCAGAACCCCATCAGCTTGCTGTCATCGTCGTCCGGCAGGGCCAGGTAGATGACCGATTCGCCGCGTTCCAGGCGCTTCTGCAGAAAGGCGCGGGACGTGTCCGGATAGGGCAGTTGCCCATAGAACTCGCGGTACTTGACGAACAGCGGGGCGAGCAGGTCCAGGTGCTCAAGGGTTGCTTGGATGATTCGCATAAGCAGGCCTCGTGTTTCGTTGGGAATGGCGGCGAATCTCGGGCAGCCGTCGCCCCAGATGCTGCCTAAAGCGGAAAAAAAGCGCAATCGACGAAAAAGTAGCCGTCACTCAGGACTTTCCAAGCAGGAAGTTTCCGTTTTGTTGCGTGCTGGTTTCCGTTTCCAGTGTTTGTACCTGTGCTTCGTCCTTCAGGTTCACCCCCGAGAGCTGCCGGCGACAGGCTTCGCGCATCAGGTACACCAGGCGGTGCGCGGCCATGCCGTAGCTCAGGCCTTCGAGGCGGACGTTGGAGATGCAGTTGCGGTAGGCGTCGGTCAGGCCGACGCGGGGGTTCCAGGTGAAATACAGGCCGAGGCTGTCCGGCGAGCTGAGCCCGGGGCGTTCGCCGATCAGGATCACGGTCATGCGTGCGCCGAGCAGCTCGCCGATCTCGTCGGCCACCGCCACCCGGCCCTGTTCCACCAGCAGCACCGGAGCGGTCGACCAGCCATCGTCGGCGATCTGCTCCTCCAGGCGATTGAGGAACGGCAGGGTATGCCGGTGCACGGCGAGGGCGGAAAGACCGTCGGCGACCACGATGGCCAGGTCGACCCCGCCCGGGTTGTTGCGCGCGTGTTCGCGCAGTTGCTCGGCTGAGTCCGCATGCAGGCGCCGGCCCAGGTCCGGGCGTTGCAGGTAGTGATGACGGTCGTCGGCGGCACTGCGCAGCAGCAGGCTGTCGCGGCCACGTTCCTGCAGTTGCGCGCGCAGGCCGGCATGGTCGAAGGGCAGGTGCACCGCGTCGCGGGCCTGGGCGTGGGCGAACTGGAAGTCCAGTTGCGCTCCGGTGGGCAGGCTGGTGCCGCTGCGGCCCAGGGCGATCCGCGCCGGGGTCAGGCGGCGCAACTCCAGCCAGGGGTTGTCGGTGGGCGTCGGTTGCTTGTCCATGAGGTCGCTCGCTTATCCCAGTTGTGCCAGGGCCTGGCGGAAGGCCGGCGGCAGGTTGTCGCCGAAACGTACCCGGCCGTCGGCCTGGGTGAAGATGCCAGTGCGCGCCAGCCAGGCCTCGAACTCAGGCCCGGGCTTCAGGCCGAGGGTCTGGCGTGCGTAGAGGGCATCGTGGAACGAGGTGGTCTGGTAGTTGAGCATGATGTCGTCGGAGCCGGGGATGCCCATGATGAAGTTGATCCCGGCGACCCCCAGCAGGGTCAGCAGGGTGTCCATGTCGTCTTGGTCGGCCTCGGCGTGGTTGGTGTAGCAGATGTCGCAGCCCATGGGCACGCCGAGCAGCTTGCCGCAGAAATGATCCTCGAGGCCGGCGCGGATGATCTGCTTGCCGTTGTACAGGTACTCGGGGCCGATGAAGCCGACCACGGTGTTGACCAGGAACGGCTTGAAGTGCCGGGCCACGGCGTAGGCGCGGGTTTCGCAGGTCTGCTGGTCGACGCCGAAGTTGGCGTTGGCCGACAACGCGCTGCCCTGGCCGGTCTCGAAGTACATGAGGTTCTGCCCGAGGGTGCCGCGCTTCAGGCTCAGGCCGGCTTCGTAGCCTTCCTGCAGGACGTTGAGGTTGATGCCGAAGCTGGCGTTGGCCGCCTCGGTCCCGGCGATGGACTGGAACACCAGGTCGAGGGGCACGCCACGGTTGATCGCCTCGATCGAGGTGGTGACGTGGGTCAGCACGCAGGCCTGGGTGGGGATGTCGTAGCGCTGGATGATGGCATCGAGCATTTCCAGCAGCGCGCAGATCGAGGCGATGCTGTCGGTGGCCGGGTTGATGCCGATCATGGCGTCGCCGTTGCCGTAGAGCAGGCCGTCGAGGATGCTCGCGGCGATGCCCGCCGGTTCGTCGGTGGGATGGTTGGGCTGCAGCCGGGTCGACAGGCGCCCGCGCAGGCCCATGGTGCCGCGAAAACGGGTGACCACGCGGATCTTCTGCGCCACCAGGACCAGGTCCTGCACGCGCATGATCTTCGACACTGCCGCGGCCATTTCCGGGGTCAGGCCCGGCGCCAGGGCGCGCAGGCTGGCTTCGTCGGCCTGGTCGCCGAGCAGCCAGTCGCGCAGGCCGCCGACGGTCAGGTGGCTGACCGGGGCGAAGGCCTGCCGGTCATGGCTGTCGATGATCAGCCGGGTGACTTCGTCTTCTTCGTAGGGAATCAGTGCTTCGTTGAGGAAATGACTGAGGGGAATGTCGGCCAGGGCCATCTGCGCGGCGACCCGTTCACCGTCGTTGCTGGCCGCGACTCCGGCGAGAAAGTCGCCGGAGCGGGCCGGGCTGGCCTTGGCCATGACCTCCTTGAGGCTGTCGAAGCGGTAGGTCTGGTTACCGGCCGTGTGTACGAAACTTGCCATACGCAATCTCCAGAGCGCCGCCGGAACTGCCGGCGGCGCGGTGTGACGGTCAGTGCAAGGCCTCCTCGGCCTTCTGGATCGCGGCGAACTCCTCCTCCGGCGTGCCGGCCACCAGGTGATGGCGGCTGTACAGGGCGAAGTAGGCGATCAGCACGCCGTAGATGATGGCGGCGCCGATCACCACCCGCGGGTCCACCAGGAACCCGGCGACCACCGCCAGGCAGGCCAGCACCAGGGCCACGCCGGAGGTGAGGATGCCGCCCGGGGTACGGTACGGACGCTCCATTTTGGGGCGACGAATGCGCAGGGTGATGTGCGCGGCCATCATCAGCACATAGGACAGCGTAGCGCCGAACACCGCGACGAGGATCAGCAGGTCGCCCTGGCCGGTCAGCGACAGGGCGAAGCCGATGATCCCGGGGATCACCAGGGCCAGTACCGGCGCCTTGCTCTTGTTGGTCTGCGACAGGGCGCGCGGCAGGTAGCCGGCGCGGGACAGGGCGAAGATCTGCCGGGAGTAGGCGTAGATGATCGAGAAGAAGCTGGCGATCAGCCCGGCCAGGCCGACCAGGTTGACGAAGCTGCCCATCCAGGTGGAACCGCCGTAGGCCTTGGCCAGGGCTTCCACCAGCGGGTTGCCGGAGCTTTTCAGGGCTTCGGCGCCAGCGCCACCGGGGCCGACCACCAGGATCAGCAGGGCGAAGGCGAGCAGCACCAGCATGGCGCCGATCAGGCCGCGGGGCAGGTCGCGCTTGGGATTCTTGGTTTCCTCGGCGGCCAGCGGCACGCCTTCGACAGCGAGGAAGAACCAGATGGCATAGGGAATCGCCGCCCACACGCCGACATAACCGAATGGCAGGAATTCGCTGGCGCCGACAGCCTGGGTCGGAACGATGTCGAACAGGTTCTTCGCATCGAAGTGGGGCACCATCGCCAGCAGGAACACCGCCAGGGCGATGGCCGCGACGGCGGTGATGATGAACATCAGCTTGAGCGCTTCACCGACACCGAAGATGTGGATGCCGATGAACACGATGTAGAACGCCAGGTAGATCATCCAGCCGCCGATGCCGAACAGCGACTGGCAGTAGGCGCCGATGAACACCGCGATGGCGGCCGGGGCGATGGCGTATTCGATGAGGATCGCGGTGCCGGTGAGGAACCCGCCCCAGGGCCCGAACGCACTGCGGGCGAAGCCGTAGCCGCCGCCGGCGGTGGGGATCATCGAGGACAGTTCGGCCAGGGAGAAGCACATGCACAGGTACATGGTGGCCATCAGCAAGGTGGCGAGGAACATGCCGCCCCAGCCGCCCTGGGCCAGGCCGAAGTTCCAGCCGGCGTAGTCGCCGGAAATCACGTAGGCGACGCCGAGGCCGACCAGCAGCACCCAGCCGGCAGCGCCCTTTTTCAGTTCACGTTGCTGGAAGTAGTCGGAGCCGACTTTTTCGAAATCTACGGAAGAGCCTGCCGGCGTGCCGGCGGAGTGATCGCTTGGCATGGAGTCACCTGTAGTTGTTGTTAAGCGGTGATTGTTTTGCAGGAAGCGAGCCAGAGCGGTTGGCTCTGGTTTGAACCGGGAGATTGCGTCGCGGCCATCGCTGGCAAGCCAGCTCCCACAAGGTCCGTGTCGCCGCTGAACCTGTGGGAGCCGGCTTGCCGGCGATGAGGCCGTGAGCAGCGATACAAGTCTTTGGAGTTGCCCGCAAGGCCAGATGGCCTGGCCTTGCGGGAGGTTCCGGTGAGTCCTAGAAGAAGCCCAGCGGGTTGATGTCGTAGCTCACCAGCAGGTTCTTGGTCTGCTGGTAGTGGTCGAGCATCATCTTGTGGGTTTCACGGCCGACACCGGACTTCTTGTAGCCACCGAACGCGGCATGCGCCGGGTACAGGTGGTAGCAGTTGGTCCACACGCGACCGGCCTTGATCCCGCGGCCCATGCGGTAGGCCCGGTTGATGTCGCGGGTCCACACGCCGGCACCCAGGCCGAACTCGGTGTCGTTGGCGATGGCCAGGGCCTCGGCTTCGTCCTTGAAGGTGGTGACGCTGACCACCGGGCCGAAGATCTCTTCCTGGAACACGCGCATGCGGTTGTTGCCCTTGAGCAGGGTCGGCTGGATGTAGTAGCCGGTGGCCAGGCTGCCTTCGAGTTTTTCCACCTGGCCGCCGGTCAGCAGCTGGGCGCCTTCCTTCTCGGCGATCTCCAGGTAGGAGAGGATCTTGTCGAACTGCTGCTGCGAAGCCTGGGCGCCGACCATGGTGTCGGTGTCCAGCGGGTCGCCGCGCTTGATCTTCTTGACCTTCTCCAGCACCACGTTCATGAACTCGTCGTAGATCGACTCATGGACCAGGGCGCGGGACGGGCAGGTGCACACTTCGCCCTGGTTGAAGAAGGCCAGGACCAGGCCCTCGGCGGCCTTCTCGATGAAGGATGGCTCGGCCTTCATGATGTCTTCGAAGTAGATGTTCGGCGACTTGCCGCCCAGCTCGACGGTGGACGGAATGATGTTCTCCGCCGCCGCCTTCATGATGTGCGAGCCGACCGGGGTCGAGCCGGTGAAGGCGATCTTGGCGATGCGCTTGCTGGTGGCCAGCGCTTCACCGGCTTCGCGGCCGTAGCCCTGGACGATGTTCAGCACGCCCGGTGGCAGCAGGTCGCTGATCAGTTCCACCAGCACGCTGATGCCCAGCGGGGTCTGCTCGGCGGGCTTGAGCACCACGCAGTTGCCGGCGGCCAGGGCCGGGGCGAGTTTCCACGCGGCCATCAGGATCGGGAAGTTCCACGGGATGATCTGCCCGACCACGCCCAGCGGTTCGTGGATGTGATAGGCCACGGTGCCTTCGTTGATCTCGGCGGCGCCGCCTTCCTGGGCGCGGATGCAGCCGGCGAAGTAGCGGAAGTGATCCACCGCCAGCGGGATGTCGGCGTTGAGGGTCTCGCGGATGGCCTTGCCGTTGTCCCAGGTCTCGGTGATGGCCAGGACTTCGAGGTTCTGCTCGATGCGGTCGGCGATCTTCAGCAGGACGTTGGAGCGGTCCTGCACCGAGGTGCGGCCCCAGGCATCGGCGGCAGCGTGGGCGGCGTCGAGGGCCTTGTCGATGTCTTCGGCAGTGGAACGGGGGAATTCGGCGATCGGCTGGCCGTTGACCGGCGAGGTGTTGGTGAAGTACTCGCCTTTTACCGGCGGGACGAACTCGCCATTGATGTAGTTACCGTAGCGACTCTTGAACGAAACCTTTGCGCCTTCGGTACCCGGATGTGCGTAACGCATGGTGTCTCTCCTGGCTTATGAGTTTTGTTGGGGAGGATTCCAAGCGTAGAGCAAAGGTCGGGCCAGTGCCCGGCGAGGGCGCTGGATCAATGATTTGGCGCAGTTTTCCCGGTGTTTTCGGCGCAGTCTGTGACGTGTTCGGTACAGCCTGGGTGACACTTTGTACCGCTTGCGGTACAGCCGGTGACCCGGCGGTCAAGCTGGCATTGCAAAGCGCCAGCGCCTGGAGGATGCTGGTTTTCTCTGACCCGCGGAGAACAATAAAAAGTGCAGGGTAATCATCTCAGCCGGCATGCCCGGCAAGTGCTGACGGTCACCCAGGGCAAGGGTGGTTTGCAGGGCCCTGGCAGCGATCCGTCGATCGCCCGGTCCTGGCTGCGCTGCCTGGAGGACTACCACCTCGACCCGGCCCTGGCCGTGGCGCCCACCGTGCTTGAACACGAGCGCGTGCTGGAAAGCCGCGAACGCTTGCGGCAGGTCCTGCAGATCGCCGATGGCGAGATGAACAGCCTGCACCAGCAACTCTCCGGCGCCGGGCACGCGGTGCTGCTGACCGATGCCCGCGGGGTGATCCTCAACTGCGTCACCGCCCCCACCGAGCGGCGCATCTTCGAGCGCGCCGGGCTGTGGCTGGGCGCCGACTGGAGCGAGGCGCGGGAAGGGACCAACGGCATCGGCACCTGCCTGGTCGAGCGCCAGGCGGTGACCATCCACCAGGAAGAACATTTCCGCGGACGCCACACCGGCCTGACCTGCTCGGCGAGCCCGGTGTTCGATCCCCATGGCGAGCTGCTGGCGGTGCTCGACGTGTCCTCGGCGCGGGCCGACGTGTCGCGCCAGAGCCAGTTCCACACCATGGCCCTGGTCAATCTCTCGGCGAAGATGATCGAGAGCTGCTATTTCCTGCGCTGCTTCGAGAACCACTGGCTGCTGCGCTTCCACTTGCAGGCCGAGTCCGTCGGCCTGTTCAGCGAAGGGCTGCTGGCCTTCGATGGCGAAGGACACATCCGCGCGGTCAACCAGAGCGCGCTGAACCTGCTGGGCAATGGGCGCGGAGGGCTGCTCGGGCAGCCGGTGGAAGGCTTCTTCGATTGCCGCCTCGACGACCTGCTCGGGCGTGCCACGGCCCTGGCCAGCACCAGTTGGCCATTGCGCACCCGCGACGGCCGCCTGCTGTTCGCCAGCCTGCGCGGGCAGGCCAGGGCCCTGGCGCAGCCCATCGCGCCGGTGGTCACGGCACCCGCGGTGGCCAGGCACGCGGACATCTGCCTGCTCGATCCCGCCCTGCAAAACGACTTCCGCCGTGCCCTGCGGGTGTTCGAGCGCGATGTGCCGCTGCTGCTCAACGGCGAGACCGGGTCTGGCAAGGAGGCCTTCGCCAAGGCCGTGCACCAGGCCAGCCAGCGCGCCAGCAAACCGTTCGTCGCCCTCAACTGCGCGTCGATCCCGGAAAGCCTGATCGAGAGCGAGCTGTTCGGCTACCGCGGCGGCAGCTTCACCGGCGCGCGCAAGGAAGGCATGCGCGGCAAGCTGCAGCAGGCCGATGGCGGCACCTTGCTGCTGGACGAGATCGGCGACATGCCGCTGGCCCTGCAGACCCGTCTGCTGCGGGTGCTGGAGGAGCGCCGGGTGGTGCCCATCGGCGGCGAGCCGCAGGACGTCGATGTGCGCATCATCAGCGCCACCCACCGCAATCTGCTGGAGCGGGTCGCGGATGGCAGTTTCCGCGAAGACCTCTATTACCGCCTCAACGGCCTGGAAGTGGCCTTGCCGGCCCTGCGCGAGCGCAGCGACAAAGGGCAGCTGCTGGACTTCATCCTGGCTGAGGAAGCCGGCCGGCATGTCGTGCAACTGGACCCGGCGGCACGTCGCCTGCTGCTGGACTTCGCCTGGCCGGGCAACGTGCGCCAGTTGCGCAATGTGCTGCGCACCCTGGTGGCCCTGTGCGAGGACGGGCATGTCGGCGTGCAGGATCTGCCGGCGCTGGTGCGCAATGCGCCGCCGCAGGTCGTCGAGTCCGGCGCCCCTGTGGATAACCCGCAACACCCGCTGGACGATGCCGAGCGTCGGGCGTTGCTGGCGGCGCTGGAGGAGAAGCGCTGGCACATGACGGCGGTGGCGGCGCAACTGGGGGTGAGTCGTAACACCTTGTATCGGAAGCTGCGCAAACACGGTCTTTCCCGGGGTGCCTGAGCGAAACTCAGGGTGAGATTTTTCCCACCCTGGGCTACCCTGCCAGCACGTTTTCCGAGGTTGACCATGCACATTCATATTCTTGGTATCTGTGGCACTTTCATGGGCTCGCTGGCGGTACTGGCCAAGGAGCTCGGCCACCATGTCACCGGCTCCGATGCCAACGTCTACCCGCCCATGAGTACCCAGCTCGAAGCCCAGGGCATCGCCTTGACCCAGGGCTACGACCCGGCGCAACTGGACCCGGCCCCCGACCTGGTGGTGATCGGCAACGCGCTGTCGCGGGGCAACCCGGCGGTGGAATATGTACTGAACAAGGGCCTGCCCTACGTTTCCGGCCCGCAGTGGCTGGCCGACCATGTGCTGCAGGGCCGCTGGGTCCTGGCGGTGGCCGGCACCCACGGCAAGACCACCACCAGCAGCATGCTGGCCTGGGTCCTGGAACATGCCGGCATGAGCCCGGGCTTCCTTATCGGTGGCGTGCCGCAGAACTTCTCGGTGTCGGCGCGCCTGGGCGGCACGCCGTTCTTCGTGGTCGAGGCCGACGAATACGACAGCGCCTTCTTCGACAAACGCTCGAAGTTCGTCCACTACCGTCCGCGCACTGCCATTCTCAACAACCTGGAATTCGATCACGCGGACATCTTCCCTGATCTCGCGGCCATCGAGCGGCAGTTCCATCACCTGGTGCGGACCATCCCCAGCGAAGGCCTGATCGTCCATCCGACCACCGAACCCGCGTTGCAGCGGGTGATCGAGATGGGCTGCTGGACCCCGGTGCAGACCACCGGTGCTGGCGGCCAATGGCAGGTGCGCCTGCTCAGCGACGACGGTTCGCGCTTCGAAGTGAGCTTCGACGGCGAAGTGCAGGGCGTGGTCGAGTGGGAACTGACGGGCCAGCACAACGTCGCCAACGCCCTGGCGACGCTGGCCGCGGCCCGCCACGTCGGCGTGGTGCCGGCCATGGGCATCGCTGCGCTGAGTGCGTTCAAGAGCGTGAAGCGGCGCATGGAGAAGGTTGCCGAGGTCCAGGGCATCACGATCTACGACGACTTCGCCCACCACCCGACCGCCATCGCCACCACCCTCGACGGCCTGCGCAAGCGCGTCGGCGATGCCCCGGTGATCGCGGTGATCGAACCGCGCTCCAACTCCATGAAGCTGGGCGCCCACCGCGATGGCCTGCCGGAGAGCGTCAAGGATGCCGACCAGGTGATCTGGTACGCACCGCCGAACCTGGGCTGGGACCTGGCGGCCACCGCTGCGCAGTGCCCGGTGCCGGCGGTGGTGGCGGACAGCCTTGAAGCCATCATCGAACGGGTCAAGGGCCAGGCGCGTGCCGGCACCCAGGTGGTGATCATGAGCAACGGCGGCTTCGGCGGCCTGCACGGCAAGCTGGCCGAGGCACTGCGCGGATGAGCGGTCCGCAACGCATCACCCTGGCCATGACCGGCGCGTCGGGGGCGCAGTATGGCCTGCGCCTGCTGGATTGCCTGGTGCGGGAGGACCGCGAGGTGCACTTCCTGATCTCCAAGGCGGCGCAACTGGTGATGTCCACCGAGACCGACGTCGTGCTGCCGGCCAAGCCCCAGGCGATGCAGGCGTTCCTCACCGAATACACCGGCGCCAGCGCCGGGCAGATCCGGGTCTATGGCAAGGAAGACTGGATGTCGCCGGTGGCCTCCGGCTCCGGCGCGCCGGCGGCGATGGTAGTGGTGCCCTGTTCCACCGGGACCTTGTCGGCGATCGCCACCGGCGCCTGCAACAACCTGATCGAGCGGGCGGCGGACGTCACCTTGAAGGAGCGCCGCCAGTTGATCCTGGTGCCACGGGAGGCGCCGTTCTCCACCATCCATCTGGAGAACATGCTCAAGCTGTCGCAGATGGGTGCGGTGATCCTGCCGGCGGCGCCTGGCTTCTATCACCAGCCGCAGACCATCGACGACCTGGTGGATTTCGTCGTGGCGCGGATCCTCAACCTGCTGAACATCCCTCAGGACATGCTGCCACGCTGGGGCGAGCATCACCTCGGAGGCGAGGAGTGAAACGGGCGCTGCTGTTCGGGCTGCTGGTGCTGCTCTGTGCGACTGGCTGCGCCACGGTGCGCACGCTGGACGCGGCCAAGCCCGGGGCGCCGGTGGTGTACTCGGGAACGCGGCTGGACCTGTATGCACTGCAGGGCGGCTGCTGCGCCGAAGACCGCTTCGGCGCCGACGCCCCGACGTACCCGGGGCTGGACCTGCCGGGGAGCATGGTGCTGGATACGGTGTTGTTGCCGTTGTCGGTGCTGACCGTGCTTGGGGTGGGTTTCCAGGCTTCGGGTGGGCTTTGACTACCGGCTTCAGTGATAGGTGCTGGCGATAAAAGCATCATCCAGCGTTGCTCCTCCAAATGTCGCAAGAAACTCCTGCGCATTGTTGAATCTCGAGAACTGGTGCTTGTGGATCAGGTGAAAGCTGTCGCAGTGATCACAGATCTCCTGAATGTTGTGCGAGGACACGATGATCGTGGTGCCGTTGTCGCGCGCCTTCTTGAGAAAGGCCCATATGTAGTGGCGATACTCAGGGTCGACGCCAGCGGTCGGCTCATCGAGGATCAGCAGGTCCTTTGAAAACGAGATGAGCGCCAGCGTGAAGAAAAATCGTATTTCCCCATAGCTGCAATGACTGGGGCGTTTTTTCAGCATGCCCTTGAATGTCTCGGCCAGGCGTACATCCCATTCCTCGAACATCTTCAGCGTATCGGACAGCTTCAGGGGCTGATCGCAGAGCAGGGCTGCGGTCATTTCGTAGATTTCTTTCATCGACAACCCAGCTGGCATTCCGAGTATTTGTGACAGGTAGGAATGCTGCTGGGTAAAGTTATGCAGTTTCCCTTGGTCGGGGACACGCACAGCACAGAGCAAGTCAAAGAAGGTGGTTTTTCCTGCGCCGTTTTTTCCGATGATGCCGGTGATTTCGTTTTTCCTAATCACTATGTTGGCATCCTTGAATATCGTCTTGCCCGCAATGTCCAAGGAAATTGACTCGGCCTTTATCGCGACCATCAGTACCTGCTCCATACGGGATTGATTTTCAGGTTCGCCGACGTCAAGGCTATTGTGGCAGCCAGGATCAGGCTGGAAATGATGGCGTACGGTTCTGGCTTGGAGGTACCGGCCATTATGTTCTTTGCAATCAGAAACGGGTTGAGTGAGTTCACCAACCCAAGAAACGGGTTTTTTGTTGTCGATTCGAGCAATGCCAGAAAAATCATGATGAAGATGAGAATCGAGAATGTCGTGCTGGCACTCTGAAACTTCAGTTTGCGGTTGGCCAGGTATAGTGCGGGTGAGCAAAAAATCATGAAGCAGATGAGGAATTTATATATGATCTCACCGAACTCTGTAAGGCTGTACGCGTCGTACCTTGGTTTGGTAATCATGTAGAAACTGACGCAGTACACAATGGCAGCTACAAAGTAACAGCTCAGGTGAGAGAGCAGAAAGATAGCCTTGGCTTCAGTTGTATAGATGAATGACCTGATGAAGCCGCTTTCCCTTCGCCCGATGATATAGAAGGCGACGCCGAAAAAAGCAACGGCGCAGGCAATGTAGGCGTAAAACCCAGTGGTGGCCTGGATATAGTTTTCGGTGCCGGCGTTGCTGTGTGTAATGAAGTAGAACAGTGCGCTGGGTGAGATCAGGGGCCAGAGGAGTGATATAGGCTCTCTTAGTTGTTCGCGTAGGAATATGCCGGTAAGTTTTGAAATTCTTGTTGTTTTGGAAGTATTCATGGTGATGCCATGGCCTTTTGCGTGTTTTCTCGATCTTGTAGGGTGGAAATATTTAACCGCAAAGTTGAGGCCTGTCAAACAAGGTGGCGGGTAAGAAATTCTTGTGATGTGGTTGTTGGTGATGGCTATGGGAAAAGTCCTTCAGGCTATTCTTGAGGACTTGTGAGAAAGGTAGTGGGGTGCTGTCTTCTTTTCTGAGTTGATTTAGCGACTTGATTTGTTTGTAGGAAGTTTCTTGATTTTGCGTGGGTTGTCGGCGTTACGTTAACGAAAGTAAGGCTGATCAAGTCCGACGAGCGGTCGAGCATTGTTTGTCAGAACTTAGCCTTGGAACTGGCTCATCGCACGAAAAGCCAGCTCCAGCCTGAAGCTCATTTCCCCAGCTTTCTGAGCTCATCCGACTCCACGATCCGAATCCCGTCCTGCTCCTCCAGCGCCAGGCGCCACAGCGCCCGCGCCAGCTGGCAGGCCTCGATGCCGTGGTACTTGCCCGGAATCAGTCTGGACAGGCTTCCCGCGACCTTCTCCGCCAGCCGCGGCTCGGCTCGTTCGCCCAGCAGCAGCGAGGGTCGGGCGATGGTCAGTTGGGGCCAGTCCTGCGCCTTCAGCGCTTCTTCCATCTCGCCCTTGACCCGGTTGTAGAACACCGAGGATTTCGGATCGGCGCCGATCGCGCTGACCACCAGCAGATGCCGCGCGCCCATTTCCCGGGCGCGTTTGCTGAAGGCCACGACCATGTCCAGGTCCACCGCGCGGAAGGCGTTTTCCGAGCCGGCCTGCTTGATCGTGGTACCCAGGCAGCAGAAGGCGATATCCACCCGGCCGCTGAGTTGCGGCAGGAACACCGCCGGGTCGCCGACCGGGTTCTCCAGGTGCGGGTGTTCGGCCAGGGGGCGGCGGGTAGGGGCGAGCACGCGGCTGATGGTCGGCTCGCTGAGCAGGCGGTCGAGCAGGTGTTCGCCAGTGAGGCCGGTGGCTCCGGCAAGCAGAATGTGCTGCGGCGTCAAGTACATATTGTTTCTCCCTTGATACACATCAGCTTAGTGGCTGGTGGCGCTTTTTTCCTCAAGCGCAGTGGCGCTGTGCAGTGCTTTTCGGGCTTGTTGCTGGCGCAGTTTTTGCCAATGTGCCAGTACGCCCTTGGGTGCCCAGATCTGCGGTTCGGATGCTTCGAAACCCTCGCTCTGTTCTCGTTGGGCCACATGGGCGCGGGCAAGTTCGAAGGCCTGTTGCAGGTCGTCGGTCTGGTTCAGCGCCTGGGCGAACAGGGCATCGCCGAAATAGGTGAAGTCCGCTTCCTCGGAACAGCCGAAGGACACCCGGTCGGCCCGCGAGGCGGTCATGACCAGGGTGCGTTCATCCTTGAGCGGCTCGATATAGCCGCCGGAATAGCAGGCGGAGATGACGATGACCTTGTCGCGCTCCTTCAGCGGGGCGAGGGCGGCGGCCAGTTCGTCGGCGGGCAGGTCGGCCAGTTGCAGGCGCGGCTGGTCCAGCACCAGCTCGTGTTCGTGGCTGCCGTGGGTGGTCAGGTAGACGAACACCAGGTCTTCCGGACCGCTGCGTTCGGCCAGGCGGCGGGCGGCGCGGGCGAGGTTCTCGCGGGTGGCCATGGCGCGATCGGCCAGGTGGTCGCGGTGGTTGACCAGGGTGATCTGGCCGACGGCGCCGAAGCGGCTCTTGAGCATGTCGCTGACGTAGTCGGCTTCGCGCAGGAATACGCTCTGGTTGCCGTCGCCGGCCAGGACCAGGCTGTACAGTTCGATATCGGCAGTGGAGGCGGGGACCTGCGCCAGCGCCTCCTGCAGCAGGCCGCCCTGGTTGAGCAGCGCTTCTTCCAGTGGGTCGGGGAGCAGATGGCCCTGCTCGTCGCGAACCCGCAGGCCGTTGATCCAGTGCCCGGCCTCGACCTTGCCGTCGGCCAGGACCAGGCGTCCGCTGCCCTGGTAGGCGTCGTTCTCGAAGCCGCCGCTGTAGACGCTGCCATCTGCCAGTTGCAGGCGGCCCTTGCCGGCGAAGCGCCATTCGCGGAAGCCGCCCTTGTAATGGCTGCCATCGACGGCGAACAGCTCGCCGGGACCGCTCAGCGAGCCGTCCTTGAATTCGCCGATCCATACGTCGCCATCGACGTTTTCGTAGCGGCCACGACCTTCGAGGTGGTTGGCCTTGAATTCACCGATGTACTGATCGCCCTCGGCGCTGCTGAAGGTGCCGGTGCCGTTCAGTTCGCCGTCGACGAACCGGCCGCTGAACTGGTTGCCGCTGGTGTCGCTGCGCACGCCTTCGCCATTCGGCTTGCCCTTGGCGAACTGGCCCTGGTACTGGCTGCCGTCGGCCAGCACCAGTTGTCCGGCGCCGTTGTACTGGTCGTCCTTGAACTGGCCGCGGTAGTGCCCGCCACCGTCGCGCAGGATGCCTTCGCCATCGCGCCGGCCCAGCTTGAAACCGCCGCTGTAGCTGCTGGTGGCGGTGGTCAGCTTGCCCTGGCCGTGGAACAGCCCTTGCTGGAACTGGCCGACATAGACCTCGCCATTGCTGCCATGCCACTCGCCCTGGCCGTCCCACTGACCGTTCTTGAAGGTGCCGGCGTACCAGCTGCCGTTGGGGTAGTCGATGCGTCCTTCGCCCTGCAGCAGGCCGTCGACCACTTCGCCCCGGTAGCGGCCACCATCGGGCAGGCGGGCATCGGGTGGCGACAGCGATTCCCCGTCGCCACAGGCAGCGAGCAGCAGAATCAAGGCGAATGGGACGATTGGGCGCATGGCGGGGTCCGGGCGGTTGAGGCCCCGAGTATGCCGTACAACCCGGGTGATGGTGAAACGGCCCGTAGGCCGTTTCGGTGATGCGGTGTCAGACGAAGGCGAGGGACAGCGGTTCAGCGATGTAGGCCGGTTTGTCTTCACCCTCGATTTCCAGGGTGGCGGTGGCCTTGAGCAGCCACTGGCCGGGTTTCTTCTCGATGACTTCGGCCAGGCTGACCGCCAGGCGCACGCGCGAGTCGACCTTGACCGGCTGGATGAAACGCACGCTGTCCAGGCCGTAGTTGACCACCATCTTCAGCCCCTGCGGGAGGACGAGGATGTCCTCCATCAGCTTGGGGATCAGCGAAAGGGTGAGGAAGCCATGGGCGATGGTGCTGCCAAATGGCGTTTTTGCCGCCTTCGCCGGGTCCACATGGATGAACTGGAAGTCGCCGGTCGCCTCGGCGAACAGATTGATGCGCTCTTGATCGATCTTCAGCCATTCGGAACGTCCCAGTTCCTTTCCAACGTACTGCGACAGCTCTGCAACGGGTACATAGGGCATCGCGACTCTCCTGACTGTCTTTGATTTCTTTGTGACCAACGAAGATACGAGTGCCTAAGATCAGCACGCGCTGATGGCTCGGTCAAGTACCCATGATCCGGGCGAATGTCGGGGTATAGGCCGGTCGATAGCGTGCTTATAATGGCCACCAGGTTCGAGGGGAGGTATGCGATGTTGTTGCGCGGTTTGACGTGGCTCGTGCTGTTCCAGTTGCTCGGGACGGCGATCAATCACCTGTTGGTGCCCATCCTGCCCGGCCCGATCATCGGCCTGGTGCTGTTGCTGATCTTCCTCATGCTGCGCGGTGAAGTCGGTACGCCACTGAGCGAGGCGTCCGCCAGCCTGCTGCGCTACCTGCCGCTGCTGCTGGTGCCACCGGCGGTCGGGGTGATGGTCTATGCCGCGGATATCGTCGCCGATTTCTGGGCCATCGTCGGCACGCTGGTGTTGTCGCTGGTGCTGGCCATGGCCTTCTGCGGCGTGCTCATGCAGAAGATGATCAACCGCGGCAAGCAGCGCGAGGAGCGTCCATGATCCTCGACTGGCAGGGCGCGACCCAGGCGGTGATCCATCATCCGCTGTTCGGCATCGGCATCACCCTGGCGGCGTACCAGCTGGTGCTCGCCGCCTACGAGAAGACCCGCTGGATCTTCCTCCAGCCCGTGCTCGTCTCGATGCTGGTGGTGGTCGGGGTGCTGCTCGGCTGCGGCCTGGACTACGCCGAATACCGCAAGAGCACGGAGATCATGAACATTCTCCTCGGGCCGGCCACCGTGGCCCTGGCCGTACCGCTCTATCTCAACCTGCGGCGCATCCGCCAACTGTTCTGGCCGACATTTACTACGCTGGTAGTCGGAGGCGTGTTCGCCACCGCCATCTGCTTGCTGCTGGGCTGGTGGTTCGGTGCCGAACACATGATCCTGATGACCCTGGCGCCGAAGTCGGTGACCTCGCCGATCGCCATGCTGGTCGCCGAGCAGATCGGTGGCGTGGCCGCCCTGGCTGCGGTGTTCGTGCTGATCACCGGGGTGATCGGGGCGATCTTCGGTCCGGCGCTGCTGACCCGCCTCGGCGTGCGCAGTCCCGAGGCCCGGGGCATGGCCCTGGGCCTGACCGCTCATGCGGTGGGAACGTCGGTGGCCTTGCAGGAAAGTGAAGAGTGCGGGGCTTTCGCAGCCCTGGCGATGAGCCTGATGGGTGTGGCTACCGCGGTATTCCTGCCGCTGGCGGTCAGCCTGGTTGCCTGAGGAGCTGCAATGAGTTTGCCCCTGTTCGCGCTGAACACCGTGCTGTTTCCCGGCTGCAACCTGGATTTGCAGATCTTCGAGGCCCGTTACCTGGACATGATCGGTCGCTGCATGAAGCAGGGCGGCGGCTTTGGCGTGGTCTGCATCATCGAGGGCGAGCAGGTCGGCAGGGCCCCGGAGTCCTTCGCCGGCATCGGCTGCCAGGCGCTGATCGAGGATTTCCAGCAACAGGACAACGGCCTGCTGGGGATCCGCGTCAAGGGCGAGCGGCGCTTCATGGTCGACGACTTCGAAGTGCGCAAGGACAACCTGCTGGTGGCCGATGTGCGCTGGCTCGACGAGCAGGCCGACCAGCCGCTCGACGAAGAGGACGATGACCTGCTGGCGCTGCTCATGGCCCTGGCCGAGCACCCGATGGTTTCAGGCCTGGACATGGCCAGCCGGATCAGTGGCAAGCAGGCCCTGGCCAACCAGTTGGCCTACCTGCTGCCGTTCGATGACCAGGACAAGCTCAAGCTGCTGGCCATCGACTCTCCCACCCAGCGATTGGTGGCGATCCAGGCGCTGCTCGATCGCATCCAGGGCGAACTGTTCGCCTGATCAGTACTGATAGCGCAGCAGCGCATGGGGTAGGGCGTGCAGGGCGAAGAAGCCCAGCACGCCGACGCTGGCCGGCAGGATCAGCCACCAGACCCGCAGCGGCATGGCGGTCAGCGGCTCGCGGTACTGGATCAGCGTCAGGCTCAGCGCACAGACGCAGCAGGCCAGCAAGCCACCGGCGAGAATGTCCGTCGGCCAGTGCGCGCCGAGGTAGACCCGCGAGGTGGCGATCGCCAGCGCGGGCAGGCAGCCGAGCAGGATCCAGGTCAGGCGCATGCGTGGCGGCTGGCTGCGACCGGCCAGCACCGCCAGGGTCAGGAAGAAGGCGAAGGAGGCCGAGCTGTGGCCGCTGGGCATGCTGTAGCTGGTCAGGGGATCGCTCAGCACTTCCGGGCGGGCGCGGGCGAAGAACCATTTCAGCGTGGCGTTGCACAGGGCGGTGCCACCCAGGGTGGCGGCGGCGAAGAAGGCCGGGCGCCATTGCCGTGCGATCAGGAGCAGGGCGACCAGCACGCTGGCCACGATGAACTGGGTGCGGAAATCGCCCATGCGGGTGATCAGCACCATGGTGCCGTCCAGCCAGTTGCTGCGGTGTTCCTGGATCAGGGCCATCAGGCCCTGGTCGAACTGGCTCAGGTACGGCCAGCCGGTGAAGATCGCCGCCAGCATGACCAGGCCCACCGCGGCGATCAGCCGGGTGCCGTGGCGCTGGTCGCGCCAGGCGCTGCTGATGCTCACGCCGACCAGTACCGCCAGGCCCGCCGCGACCGCCCCGGCCTGTGGCCAGAAGCCTTCCGGCAGCGGCAGGCGCATGGCCGCGCCGGTGGCCCAGCCGGGCAGCAGGTAGGCTACGGCCCAGCCGGCACCGGAGAGCAGGCTGACGGCGATGAAGCGCGGCAGCGGCATGTCGAACATCCCGGCGACCATCGGCAGCATCGGCCGCAGCGGGCCGATGAAGCGGCCGACCAGCAGGCTGGCGATGCCGTAGCGCTGGAAGTAGGTTTCCGCGCTGCCGATCCATTCCGGATGGTGGCGCAGCAGGGGCAGGCGGCGGATGTTCTGGTGGAAGCGTTGGCCCAGGGTGTAGGAGATGGCATCGCCCAGCAGGCCGCCGAGGAAGCCCAGCAGCAGGGTTTCATGCAGCGACAGGGCGCCGCTGCCGGCCAGCACGGCGACGGCGAACAGCAGGACGGTGCCGGGGACGATGATCCCGGCGATGGCCAGGCACTCGATGCAGGCCACCAGAAAAATCGCCAACCCCAGCCATTGCGGGTTCGCGGTCAGCCAGCCGGTCAGGCTGTCGAGCCATGGGCCCATCGTGTCAGTTTCCTTGTGTCAGAAAAGTGAAGTCGCGCCCTTCGACTTGGCCGCGGCGCAGCGGGTTCCGCGTGCAGTGGCGGGCAAATTCGGCGTCGACGAAGCGCAGCGGCAGATGTTCGTCGCGGCCCTTGGGAATGCCCAGCCGGCTGGTCTGGATTATGTGTTGCACGATGATTCCGCAATCCTCGACGAACAGCTGTTCCGGGTCGAAGCGCCTGGCGTCCCAGTTCGGCACTTTCAGGCCCATGGCCTTGCACAGCAGGGTCTGCCCGGCGCACAGGCGCTCCGGCGGGCGCACCTGGCCGCTGGCGTCGGGGTTGTTCACCTGCATTTGTGCCAGGCTGTTGCTGTCGGACAGCGCATCCACCCAGGGGAAGGCGGACTTGATCAGTACCGCGTTGCCGGGGCCCTGGGCGCTGAAGTTCAGCGAGTCGCCGCCGCGGGCGTAGTACATGTAGATGTGCCCGCCATCGAGGAACAAGGCTTTTCGTTTCTCGGTGTAACCGAGGGAGGCGTGGCTGCCTTTCTCGTCGAGGTAGTAGGCCTCGGTCTCGATGATGCGCGCCGACAGCCACAGGGCGCCCTGCCGGTGGCGGATGACCTTGCCCAGCAGGGCCTTGGCCAGGACCTGGGCATCGCGGTCGAAGAAGGCGTCGGGCAAGGCTCGGGGCGGGCAGGGGTCGGGTTGCGACATCGTGGCTCTGGCATGGGGAAGGAAAGCCTGGATGATAGCAATTTCTTCCTTTACCGAAGCTGAACGGCATCGTCGGCGCCTACCACCCGACTGTCTCCGCTGGGCGTATAACCCTGTGACAGTTATACTCATCCGATTTTCCCCTCCGCCAAGACACTGAGCCCCATGACTGAGTCCGTTCTTGACTACATGACCCGCCTGGGTCGCGCCGCCCGCGAGGCGTCCCGCGTCATCGGTCGTGCCAGCACCGCGCAGAAGAACCGCGCGCTGCACGCTGCCGCCGATGCCCTGGACGCGGCTCGCGCCGAACTGTCCGCAGCCAACGAGCTGGACCTGGCCGCCGGCCGGGCCAACGGCCTGGAGCCGGCCATGCTCGATCGCCTGGCCCTGACCCCGGCACGCCTCGACGGCATGATCGTCGGTCTGCGCCAGGTCGCCAGCCTGCCGGACCCGGTGGGCGCGATCCGCGACATGAGCTATCGGCCATCGGGCATCCAGGTCGGCAAGATGCGCGTGCCGCTGGGCGTGATCGGGATCATCTACGAGTCGCGGCCGAACGTGACCATCGACGCGGCCAGCCTGTGCCTGAAATCGGGCAACGCGACCATCCTGCGTGGCGGTTCCGAGGCCATCCATTCCAACCGCGCCATCGCCGCCTGCATCCAGCGCGGCCTGGCCGAGGCCGGCCTGCCGGCGGCCGTGGTCCAGGTGGTGGAAGTCACCGACCGCGAAGCCGTGGGCGCGCTGATCAGCATGCCGGAGTTCGTCGACGTCATCGTTCCCCGTGGCGGCAAGGGCCTGATCGAGCGCATCAGCCGCGACGCCCGGGTACCGGTGATCAAGCACCTGGACGGCATCTGCCACGTCTACGTCGGCGAGCACGCCGAGCTGGACAAGGCGCGGCGCATCGCCTTCAACGCCAAGACCTACCGCTACGGTATCTGCGGCGCCATGGAGACCCTGCTGGTGGATGCCAGCGTCGCCGCCGAGTTCCTGCCGGAAATGGCCCGCCAATTCCGGGAAAAAGGCGTCGAACTGCGCGGCTGCGAGCGTACCCGCATGGTCATCGAGGCGCTGCCGGCGACCGAGGAGGACTGGCACACCGAGTACCTGGCGGCGATTCTCTCGATCCGCATCGTCGACGGCCTCGACGTGGCGATCGAGCACATCAACCACTATGGCTCGCACCACACCGATTCCATCGTCACCGAGCACCAGGGCCTGGCCCGGCGTTTCGTTGCCGAAGTGGACTCGGCCTCGGTGATGATCAACACCCCGACCTGCTTCGCCGATGGCTTCGAGTACGGTCTGGGCGCGGAGATCGGCATTTCCACCGACAAGCTGCATGCCCGCGGCCCGGTCGGCCTGGAAGGCCTGACCTGCGAGAAGTACGTGGTCGTCGGTGACGGCCAGCTGCGTGGCCAGGAGTCCTGCTGAGTTGAGCAAGGCCCCGACGGTCCGGCGGATCGGCATCCTGGGTGGCACTTTCGACCCCGTGCACATCGGTCACCTGCGCAGCGCGCTGGAGGTGGCCGAGTTCATGGCGCTCGACGAGCTGCGCCTGCTGCCCAACGCCCGTCCACCGCACCGCGATACCCCGCAGGTCGCGGCGCAGGACCGCCTGGCCATGGTCCGCCGTGCGGTGGAAGGTGTCGCCGGGCTGAGCGTGGATGACCGCGAACTGCTGCGCGACACGCCGTCGTACACCCTCGACACCCTGGAGTCGCTGCGCGCCGAACTGGGCGCCAGCGACCAGCTGTTTCTGCTGATGGGCTGGGACGCCTTCTGCGGACTGCCCGGCTGGCATCGCTGGGACGAGCTGCTGAAACACTGTCACATCCTGGTGCTGCAGCGCCCGGATGCCGATGTCGAACCCCCAGACGAGCTGCGCAACCTGCTGGCTGCGCGCTCGGAGAGCGATCCCACCGCCATGTCCGGCCCGGCGGGGAACATTTCGTTCGTCTGGCAGACGCCGCTTTCGGTGTCCGCCACACAGATCCGGCAGCTGCTGGCCAGCGGCAAGTCGGTGAGGTTCCTGGTGCCGGACGCAGTACTGGCCTATATCGAGACGCACGGCCTTTATCGTGCGTAGAACGGCAGGCGCCCACGGGCGCCGCTTTCAATGAGTTGAACGAGTTTTTTATGACCAAGCAAAACATCGCCGGCGAAGAGCTGGTCCAGCTGGCCAAGTCGGCCCTGGAAGAAGTCAAGGCCCAGGACATCCAGGTCATCGACGTGCGCGACAAGCACAGCCTGACCGACTACATGATCATCGCCACCGGTACGTCCAACCGGCAGATCAACGCGATGGCCGAGAAGGTCCGCGAGATCGTCAAGCAGAAGGGCGTCATGCCGCTGGGCGAGGAAGGCAAGGGCGACAGCGACTGGGTGCTGCTCGACCTGAACGACGTCGTGGTGCACATGATGACCGCCGCTGCCCGCCAGTTCTACGACCTGGAGCGCCTGTGGCTGGGTGCCGAGCAGAGCCGTGCCGCCGATGGCAAGCACCACAGCCCGGAAAACACCCACGAGCATTTCGCCAAGCTCAACAAGGACATGGACTGAGGTAGCGTCGTGCGTCTGCGTCTGATCGCGGTCGGCTCGCGCATGCCCAAGTGGGTCGAGGAAGGCTGGCATGAATATGCCAAGCGCCTGCCGGCGGAGCTGTCCCTGGAACTGGTGGAAATCCCGCTCAACACCCGGGGCAAGAATGCCGATGTCGCCCGCCTGATTCGTCAGGAGGGCGAGGCCATGCTGGCGAAAGTCCAGCCGGGGGAACGGATCGTCACCCTCGAGGTCCATGGCAAGCCCTGGAGCACGGAGCAACTGGCGGTCGAGCTGGACCGCTGGCGGCTGGATTCGCGCACGGTCAATCTCATGGTCGGCGGCCCGGAGGGGCTGGCGCCGGAGGTCTGCGCGCGCAGCGAGCAGCGCTGGTCGCTGTCACCGCTGACCCTGCCGCACCCTCTGGTACGGATACTGATCGGCGAGCAGATTTATCGCGCCTGGACCGTGTTGTCCGGGCACCCTTATCACAAATAAGCCTGTAAGCCCTTTCAATGTCGCAGCCGATTCGCCTCAAGGACCACGAGAAAGACGCCCGCCTGGTGCGTAGCCGCGTCGTGGTCGGTGCGGTGGCGATCCTGCTGCTGATCTGCGTGCTGATCGCCCGCCTGTACTACCTGCAGGTGATCCAGTACGAGTATCACTCCACGCTGTCGGAGAACAATCGGGTGCACGTGCAGCCGATTCCGCCGACCCGCGGGCTGATCTTCGATCGCAACGGCGTGATCATCGCCGACAACCGGCCCAGCTTCAGCCTGAGCATGACCCGCGAGCGCTCCGGCGACTGGCAGCACGTGCTGGACGTCATCGTCGAGGTGCTGGAGCTGACCGCGGACGATCGGGCGCTGTTCGAGAAGCGCATGAAACAGGGGCGCCGGCCGTTCGAGCCGGTACCGATCCTGTTCGAGCTGAACGAGGAGCAGATCGCCCGGATCGCGGTGAACCAGTTCCGCCTGCCCGGGGTGGAAGTGGTGGCGCAGCTGGTGCGGCATTATCCACAGGGCCCGCATTTCGCCCATTCGGTCGGCTATGTCGGGCGAATCAACGAGAAAGAGCTGAAGACCCTCGACCCGGTCAACTACAGCGGCACCCACCATATCGGCAAGACCGGCATCGAGCGCTTCTACGAGCCCGAGCTGCACGGCCAGGTGGGCTACGAGGAAGTCGAGACCAATGCCCGCGGTCGCGTGCTGCGGGTGCTCAAGCGCACCGACCCGGTGCCCGGCAAGGACATCGTCCTGAGCCTCGACATCAAGCTGCAGGAAGCCGCCGAGGAGGCCCTGGGCGGGCGTCGTGGCGCCATCGTCGCCCTCGATCCGCGTACCGGTGAGGTGCTGGCGATGGTCAGCCAGCCGAGCTTCGACCCCAACCTGTTCGTCACCGGCATCAGCTTCAAGGCCTACGCCGAGCTGCGCGACTCCATCGACCGGCCGCTGTTCAACCGGGTCCTGCGCGGCCTGTACCCGCCGGGCTCGACCATCAAGCCGGCGGTGGCCATCGCCGGCCTGGATTCCGGCGTGGTGACTTCGTCGACGCGGGTGTTCGACCCGGGCTACTACCAGTTGCCCAACTACGACCACAAGTACCGCAACTGGAACCGTACCGGTGATGGCTGGGTCGATCTCGACACGGCGATCATGCGGTCCAACGACACCTACTTCTACGACCTCGCGCACAAGATGGGCATCGACAAGCTGTCCAGCTACATGAACCGCTTCGGCATCGGGCAGAAGGTCGCCCTCGACATGTTCGAGGAGTCGCCGGGGCTGATGCCGTCCCGCGAATGGAAGCGCGCGACCCGGCGCCAGGCCTGGTTCCCCGGCGAGACCCTGATTCTCGGGATCGGCCAGGGCTACATGCAGGCTACGCCGCTGCAGTTGGCCCAGGCCACGGCGCTGATCGCCGCGAAGGGCAAGTGGAACCGCCCGCACCTGGCCAAGACCATCGAGGGCCAGCCGCCGGTGGACCCGAACCCGATGGAAGACATCGTCCTGCGTGACAAGTCCGACTGGGCCAAGGTCACCCACGGCATGGAGCAGGTGATGCAGGGGGCCCGCGGCACCGCGCGCAAGGCCGCCATCGGTGCCCAGTACCGCATCGCCGGCAAGAGCGGCACGGCGCAGGTGGTGGCGATCAAGCAGGGCGAGAAGTACGACCGCAACAAGGTCCAGGAGCGTCACCGCGACCACGCCCTGTTCGTCGGTTTCGCTCCGGCCGAGGATCCGCGCATCGTGATTTCGGTCATGGTCGAGAACGGCGAGTCCGGTTCCGGCGTGGCCGCGCCGGTGCTGCGCCAGGTGATGGATGCCTGGCTGCTCGACGAAAATGGTCGCCTCAAGCCCGAAAACGCGGGCCCCGTTGACACCGTTGCCCAGGAACCGGTCCTGTGAAATCCAATTTTGATCGCATGCTCTCCAGCGAGGACGTGATGCGCCGCCGCGCCAGCTTCCTGCAGCGCATCCATATCGACGGCCCTCTGCTGGTGCTGCTGCTGACCCTGGCGGCCGGCAGCCTGTTCGTTCTCTATTCGGCCAGTGGCAAGAACTGGGACCTGCTGCTCAAGCAGGCTTCGTCGTTCGGCATCGGCCTGGTCTCGATGTTCGTCATCGCCCAGCTGGAGCCGCGCTTCATGGCGCGCTGGGTGCCGCTGGCCTACGTGGTCGGGGTGATGCTGCTGGTGGTGGTGGACATCATGGGCCACAACGCCATGGGCGCGACGCGCTGGATCAACATTCCCGGGGTGATCCGCTTCCAGCCCTCGGAATTCCTCAAGATCATCATGCCGGCGACCATCGCCTGGTACCTGTCCAAGCGCACCCTGCCGCCGCACCTGAAGCACGTGCTGATCAGCCTGATCCTGATCGGCATGCCGTTCATCCTCATCGTCCGCCAGCCGGACCTGGGCACCGCGCTGCTGATCCTCGCCTCCGGGGCCTTCGTCCTGTTCATGGGCGGCCTGCGCTGGCGCTGGATCCTCAGCGTGATCGCCGCGGCCGTGCCGGTGGCGGTGGCGATGTGGTTCTTCGTCATGCACGACTACCAGAAGCAACGGGTCCTGACCTTCCTCGACCCGGAAAGCGACCCGCTGGGCACCGGCTGGAACATCATCCAGTCGAAGGCGGCGATCGGTTCCGGCGGCGTGTTCGGCAAGGGCTGGCTGCTCGGCACCCAGTCGCATCTGGACTTCCTCCCGGAAAGCCACACCGACTTCATCATCGCCGTGCTGGGCGAGGAGTTCGGCCTGGTGGGCATCTGTGCGCTGCTGCTGATCTACCTGCTGCTCATCGGTCGCGGCCTGGTCATCACCGCGCAGGCCCAGACCCTGTTCGGCAAGTTGCTGGCCGGCAGCCTGACCATGACCTTCTTCGTCTATGTCTTCGTCAACATCGGCATGGTCAGCGGCCTGCTGCCTGTCGTGGGGGTACCGCTGCCCTTCATTAGTTATGGTGGAACTTCGCTGGTGACATTGCTGTCAGCGTTTGGCGTTCTCATGTCGATCCACACCCACCGCAAATGGATCGCGCAGGTTTGAGTAAGGTGAATTTCTTGATGCAAGCAATACGGGGCTGGATGGCCCGTTGTGTGCCCCTGGCGGGTCTTGTCGGCCTGCTCGGTGGTGCGCAGCAGGTCAGTGCCGGCGACTACGAAGGATCGCCGCAGGTCGCCGAGTTCGTCGGGGAGATGACCCGCGACTACGGTTTCGCCGGCGAGCAACTGATGGGCGTGTTCCGCGAGGTGCAGCGCAAGCAGGCGATCCTCGACGCGATTTCCCGTCCGGCGGAGCGGGTCAAGCCGTGGAAGGAATACCGTCCGATGTTCCTGACCGACGCGCGGGTCGCCCGTGGCGTCGACTTCTGGCGCCAGCACGAGGCCGTCCTGGCCCGCGCCGAGCAGGAATACGGCGTGCCGGCCCAGGTGATCGTGGCGATCATCGGCGTGGAAACCTTCTTCGGCCGCAATACCGGCAACTACCGGGTGATCGACGCCTTGTCGACCCTGGCCTTCGACTACCCGCCGCGGGCCCCGTTCTTCCGCAAGGAACTGCGCGAATTCCTCCTGCTGTCCCGCGAGGAGCAGGTCGATCCGCTGACCTTGAAAGGCTCCTACGCCGGCGCCATGGGCCTGCCGCAGTTCATGCCCAGCAGTTTCCGCGCCTATGCCGTGGACTTCGACGGCGATGGCCACATCAATATCTGGAACAACCCCGACGATGCCATCGGCAGCGTCGCCAGCTACTTCAAGCGGCATGGCTGGGTCGCCGGCGAGCCGGTGGTCAGTCGCGCCATGGTCCGCGGCGAGCGGGTCGACGAGGGGCTGAGCCCGGGCATCGAGCCGGTCAAGACGGTCGGGGAGTTGCGGGCGCTGGGCTGGTCGAGTCATGATGCGCTGCGCGATGATCTGCCGGTCACCGCTTTCCGGCTCGAAGGCGATAATGGCCCCGAATACTGGCTCGGCCTGAAGAACTTCTACGCGATCACTCGCTACAACCGCAGCGTGATGTACGCCATGGCGGTACATCAACTTTCAGACCTGCTGGTTCAGGCAAGGGGCGCCCGGTAATGCGCGTACTGTTTTCCGCTTCATCCCTCAAGCTGCTCAGCTGCGCGGTCGTCGGCATGCTGCTGGTCAGTTGCTCGTCGAGCCGCCCGACCTCCCAGGGCAGCGGCAACATCATCCGTTCCAAGCCCGGCCTGGATATCAACCGGGCGCACAAGGACGGCGCACCCTGGTGGGACGTCGACGTGTCGAAGATCCCCGACGCTACCCCGACCCTGCACACCGGTGCCTACAAGGCCAACCCGTACACCGTGCTGGGCAAGACCTACTACCCGATCCCCGACTCGCGCAACTACGTCGCCGAGGGCACCGCATCCTGGTACGGCACCAAGTTCCACGGGCAGAACACCGCCAACGGCGAGGTCTACGACCTCTACGGCATGAGTGCGGCGCACAAGACCCTGCCGCTGCCGGCCTACGTGCGGGTCACCAATCTGGACAACAACCGCAGCGTGGTCCTGCGGGTCAACGATCGCGGGCCGTTCTATTCCGATCGCATCATCGACCTGTCCTACGCCGCGGCGAAGAAGCTCGGCTATGCCGAGACCGGCACTGCGCGGGTGCGTGTCGAAGGCATCGACCCGCAACAGTGGTGGGCCCAGCGCGGTCGCCAGGCACCGTTGGTCCTGGATCAGCCGCAAGTGGCGCAGACCCGGGCGATCCCGGCCAGTACCGGCACCGTCGAGCAGTGGACGCCGCCGCCGCAGCAGCACGCCGCCGCGGTCCTGCCGGTGCAGGTGGCCAGCAACAACGTGCCGGCCGGCAACGGCACCTACCTGCAGGTCGGCGCATTCGCCAACCCGGACGCCGCGGAGTTGCTACGCTCCAAGCTGAGCGGCATGGTCAGCGCGCCGGTCTTCATCAGTTCCATCGTGCGCAACCAGCAGACCCTGCACCGGGTGCGCATGGGGCCGATCCGCAGCCAGGGCGAAGTCCAGCAGATGCAGGACAGCGTGCGCCTGGCCAACCTGGGACAGGCCAAGGTAGTCACGGCGGACTGACCGGGGGGACTGGTCGGTTTGTCATGCAACCGGGCCGAACAGCCATGTACAATGGCGGTTTGGCTCGCGGGCGCGACGCTTTGTCGCAGCGCCATTTAATTTTGCCCCCCTTTGGGGCATGAGCCCATCAGCCATTTCGAGAGACGGATGAACATCACCACCTTTGCCAAACGCCTTTGCCTGCTTGTTCCGCTGCTGATCGCCCCGGCCGCCTTCGCGGCGGAGCAGATGATGCCGTCGCCGCCGCAACTGGCAGCCAAGTCCTACGTGCTCATGGAAGCCTCCAGCGGCAACATCCTGGTCGAGAACAATGGCGACCAGCGTCTGCCTCCGGCGAGCCTGACCAAGCTGATGACCGCCTACATCGCGACCCTGGAAATCCGTCGCGGCCAGATCGGCGAGAACGACCCGGTGACCGTCAGTGAAAACGCCTGGCGTACCGGTGGTTCGCGGATGTTCATCAAGGTCGGCACCCAGGTCAGCGTCAGCGACCTGCTGCACGGCATCATCATCCAGTCCGGCAACGACGCCAGCGTCGCCGTGGCCGAGCACATCGCCGGCAGCGAAGACGCCTTCGCCGACATGATGAACAAGACCGCCGCCGACCTGGGCATGAGCAACAGCCACTTCATGAACCCGACCGGCCTGCCGAACCCGGAGCACTACTCCTCGGCCCACGACATGGCCGTGCTGGCTCGCGCGATCATCCACGAAGACCCGGCGCACTACGCGATCTACTCGCAGAAGGAATTCTTCTGGAACAACATCAAGCAGCCCAACCGCAACCTGCTGCTGTGGCGTGACAAGACCGTCGACGGCCTGAAGACCGGCCACACCGACGAAGCCGGCTACTGCATGGTGTCGTCCGCCGTGCGTGACGGCATGCGCCTGATCGCGGTGGTCTTCGGTACCAACAGCGAGCAGTCCCGCGCCGCCGAGACCCAGAAGCTGCTGACCTACGGTTTCCGCTTCTTCGAAACCCAGACCTTCTACCAGAAGGGCACCGAACTGGCCCAGGCGCCGGTGTGGAAAGGCACCACCGGTCAGGTGAAGGCCGGTCTGGCCGAAGACCTGACCATGACCTTGCCTAAAGGCCAATTGAAGAAACTGGCGGCAAGCATGACCATGAACCCGCAACTGATGGCGCCGATCGCCAAAGGTGACGTGATTGGTAAAGTCGAAGTCAAACTGGACGACAACGTGGTTCACAGCGCCGACCTGATCGCGCTGGACGCGGTCGAGGAAGGTGGTTTCTTCCGTCGGGTGTGGGATAGCATCCGCCTGTTCTTCTACGGGTTGTTCAACTGATATCGTGACCTGCACGCCCCTGCCATCCGCAGGGGCGTTGTTGTTGCCACGGCTTACGAGGCCGTTATTGCCATGAGCAAAGCTGACGTCAACGCACCAAAAATCGAATTTCCCTGCCCGAATTACCCGATCAAGGTAATCGGCGACACCGTGGTCCACTTCAAGGACACCGTGATCGAGATCCTGCGCAAGTACGCGGAAGTCGACATGGCGACCCTGGCCGAGCGGCAGAGCTCCAACGGCAAGTACACCACCGTGCAGTTGCACATCATCGCCACCAGCGAAGACCAGTTGCACGATATCAACAGCGCCCTGCGCGCGACCGGTATCGTGCACATGGTGCTCTGATGTCCTCGACTCTCGGCTTTCGCGATCTTGGCCTGCTGCCCTACGAGCCGGTGCTGGAGGCCATGCGCCGGTTCACCGCCGAGCGCCAGCCGGGCAGCGCCGACGAGATCTGGCTGGTGGAGCATCCTGCGGTGTTCACCCAGGGCCAGGCCGGCAAGGCCGAGCACCTGCTGGTGCCAGGGGACATCCCGGTGGTGCAGACCGATCGCGGTGGCCAGGTGACCTATCATGGCCCGGGCCAACTGGTCGCCTACCTGCTGCTGGACGTGCGCCGCCGTGGTTTCGGCGTTCGCGAGCTGGTGACGCGCATCGAGCGCGCCCTCGTCGAGCTGCTGGGTAGTTATGGCGTGGAAGCGGCGGCCAAGCCCGATGCGCCAGGCGTCTATGTCGACGGAGCGAAGATCGCCTCCCTCGGCCTGCGGATTCGCAACGGCTGTTCCTTCCACGGCCTTGCCCTCAATGTGGACATGGACCTTGCGCCATTCCGCCGAATTAACCCCTGCGGGTATGCGGGGCTGGCCATGACCCAGCTGCGTGACCAGGCAGGCCCGATCGAACTCTCCGAGGTCAGGGCAAGGCTGCGCGGACAGCTGGTCAAGCACCTCGATTATGCTGAGCAGACGACCCTTGCGGGCGGAATCGACTGAATATGACTATTGTGCAAGATCCGGTGCAAAGCACCGTGACACCGGCCCCCCGGCCGAAGGTTGAAACGGGCGTGAAGCTGCGCGGCGCGGAAAAGGTCGCGCGCATCCCGGTGAAGATCATCCCGACCGAAGAACTGCCGAAGAAGCCCGACTGGATCCGCGTGCGCATCCCGGTTTCCCCGGAAGTCGACCGGATCAAGCAACTGCTGCGCAAGCACAAGCTGCACAGCGTCTGCGAAGAGGCGTCCTGCCCGAACCTGGGCGAGTGCTTCTCGGGTGGCACCGCGACCTTCATGATCATGGGTGACATCTGCACCCGTCGCTGCCCGTTCTGCGACGTCGGCCACGGCCGGCCGAAGCCCCTGGACGTCGACGAGCCGAAGAACCTGGCGATCGCCATCGCCGACCTGCGCCTGAAGTACGTGGTGATCACCTCGGTGGACCGCGACGACCTGCGCGACGGCGGTGCCCAGCACTTCGCCGACTGCATCCGCGAGATCCGTGCGCTGTCCCCGGGCGTCCAGCTGGAAACCCTGGTGCCGGACTACCGTGGGCGCATGGACGTAGCCCTGGACATCACCGCCCAGGAGCCGCCGGATGTGTTCAACCACAACCTGGAAACCGTACCGCGCCTGTACAAGGCCGCGCGTCCGGGCTCGGACTACCAGTGGTCGCTGACCCTGCTGGAGAAGTTCAAGGAGCGTGTGCCGCACGTTCCGACCAAGTCCGGCCTGATGCTGGGTCTGGGCGAGACCGATGACGAAGTCATCGAGGTGATGCACCGCATGCGCCAGCACAACATCGACATGCTGACCCTCGGCCAGTACCTGCAGCCTTCGCGCAGTCACCTGCCGGTGCAGCGTTTCGTCCACCCGGACACCTTCGCCTGGTTCGCCGAGGAAGGGTACAAGATGGGCTTCAAGAACGTCGCGTCCGGGCCGCTGGTGCGCTCCTCGTACCACGCCGACCAGCAGGCGCACGAGGCCAAGATCAAGCTCTGATCGCGGCCCCATGAAAAAGCCCCCGTACCTGTGAAGGTCGGGGGCTTTTTCGTTGCCGATGGGGGTGAGGGCTCAGCGAGTCCTCAGGCTGTCCAGCAGCTTGTGCGTCGGGTAGCCATCCGCCGGCCAGCCCCGTTGCTGCTGGGCATTGCGGATGGCCTTGCGGGTATTGGCACCGATGATGCCGTCGGCGTTGCCGGCATCATGCCCACTGGCATTGAGCAGGTCCTGCAGTTCGATGCGCTCGCTGCGGCTCAGCGGCAGGTCGTCTTTGGGCCAGGCGCCGCGGATGTAGCCGCTGCCGTCGAAGCGCTCGCTCAGCAGGCCGACCGCCAGGGCGTAGGACGACGAGTTGTTGTACTTGAGAATGGCGCGGAAGTTGTCCAGCACCAGGAACGCCGGGCCACGATAACCGGCAGGCAGCAGCAGCGCCGCCGACAGTTGCTCGCTGCCGGCGGGGAGGCGGTTGCCGGCGGGCAGTTGCAGGCCCAGGCGCATCCACTCGGCGACACTCTTGCGCTGGCTGCCATCGGCGATCCAGTAGTCGAAGCCGGCGGGCAGGCTGACCTCGAAGCCCCACGGCTGACCCCGCTGCCAGCCCGAGCTCTGCAGGTAATGGGCGGTGGAGGCGAGGGCATCGGCGGAGCTGTTCCAGATATCGCGGCGGCCATCACCGTCGAAATCCACCGCATGGGTGTCATAGGTGGTCGGGATGAACTGGGTCTGGCCCATGGCACCGGCCCAGGAGCCGCGCATGGCTTCGGGGGCGATATCGCCGTTCTGCAGGATCTTCAGGGCCGCCAGCAACTGTGCCTGGGCGAACGCCGGACGACGGCCTTCGTAGGCCAGGGTAGCGAGGGAACGGATCACCGATTTGTTGCCCTGGAACTGGCCGAAGTTGCTTTCCATGCCCCAAACCGACACCAGCACGTTGCGGTCCACGCCGTAGCGCTGTTCGATGCGGCTCAGCAGCTCGCTGTTCTGCACCAGCAAGGCCTTGCCGTTGCGTACGCGTACCGGCGACAAGGCGCCGTCGAGGTATTCCCAGACCGGGCGGGTGAATTCGGGTTGACTGCGATCGGCCTTGATCACGTCCATGTCCGGGGTCATGCCGGCGAAGACGCGGTCGAACAGGCTCGCGGATACGCCTGCCTGCAGGGCCTGCTGGCGGAAGCTGGCCTGCCACTCGGCAAAGGTCTGCTGCGGCTGGACTTCGATCTCGGCGTTGGGTGTCGGTTGGATCAGGCTCGGAGCCGGTTGCACCGGAGCGATGGGCAGTGCGTCTGCGGCGGTCGGGTGTTCGGCGCAGGCGACAAGCAGAATCAGGCTGGAGGCAGCGGTCAGGTGGCGAAGTTGCCAGCGACGGGTAAGGCAAAGGGGCATGCACGAATCCAGGTAATACGGGTCAGGTGACGACCATACCATGCCTGCGACTTTCCTGCCTTCATGCCGCCATAAAGGACGAAGCCTCCCAATCTCTCGATTGGAAGGCTTCGCGGCGGTAGCTGCCCTTGCCTTTGCCCGGACGTTCCTGGCGGCTGCGGAACAGGGGTTGGGCGATGATGGATTTGGCCTTGTTCGGCCTGGCTTTAGCCGATTTCTTGCTCATGGTGAAGGTCCTGCACGGATGGATTTCGCGCGCACTATAGGACTGGCGAACCTTCCCTGCAAGACCGCGAGCCACCCTTATTCGGCGGGCAGGGCCAGGCGTTGTCCGGCCATCAGCAGCGACAGGCGGGTCAGGCTGGTCCAGGGCGAGCCCTGGGCCTGGCCCTTGATCTGCGCGTCGATGCGTTGGGCATCCTGCAGCAATTGGCCCCAGCGCTGCGCCGAGTGGCGTTGCAGGGCCTTGCTCATCAGCGGGCGGCGCTTGTCCCAGACCGGCGGCCGGGCCTGGCTGAAGGCCTTCTCCAGCGGCACGCCTTGGCTGTATTGCTGAGCCAGGCCGGTCAGTACCCGCAGTTCCCGGGCCAGGGCCCAGAGAATCACCGGCGGCTCCACCCCTTCGCCGCGCAGCCCTTCGAGCATGCGCAGGGCGTGGGCCGCCTCACCGTTGAGAATGGCATCGACCAGGCCGAAGACATCGAAGCGCGCGCTGTCGGCGACGGCAGACTGCACCGTTTCCACCGTGATGGTGTTGCCATCGGCGAGCAGCTTGAGTTTCTCGATTTCCTGGGCGGCCGCGAGCAGGTTGCCCTCGACCCGTGCCGCGATCAGTTCCACGGCATCGCGCTGCGCTGCCAGCCCGGCCTGGGCCAGACGCTGGTTGATCCATTGTGGCAACTGCTGGGTATCGACCGGCCAGATCTGGATGAACTGGACCTGCTGCCCCTCGACCAGTGCCTTGCCCCACTTGGTCTTCTGCGCGCTGCCATCGAGCTTGGGCAGGCTGATCAGCAGCAGGGTGTCGTCGGCGGGGCGTGAACAGTATTCGATCAGCGCTGCCGCGCCCTTGTCGCCTGGCTTGCCGGACGGCAGGCGCAGTTCGAGGACGCGTTTCTGGGCGAACAGCGAGAGGCTGGCGCCGGCCTGGAGCAGGGTGCCCCAGTCGAAGTTGGCGTCGGCACTGAACACCTGGCGTTCGTCGAAGCCTTGCTGGCGCGCGGCCTGGCGAATGGCATCGGCGGCTTCCTGGCACAGCAGCGGATCGTCGCCACTGACGACGTAGACCGGTGCGAGGTTGCCTTGCAGGTGCTTGTTGAGTTGGGCGGGGGCCAGTTTCATAAATGAAGTCGGGGCGCCGTAGCGCCCCGCTCAGCCTCAGCGGGCCGGTACTTCCAGTGGCGACTGTTGGGGCGTGGCGTCCTGGATACGCTGTGCTTCCTTCAGGGCTTCGGCTTCCGCGCGGGCGCGTTCGTCAGCCTTGGCTTGCAGCTCGTCGAGCTGGGACGGGCTCAGCAGGCGCAGGCGCAGGATCATGTTCTGGACCAGGTCGCGGCGCATTTCCGCACGGATCTGCGTGGCTTCCTGCCCGGAGCCCGTGATGTTGTTGCCGTCATGCACGTAGACCTTGCGCACTTCCAGCTTGTCGGCGAGCAGGGACTCGTCGTTGCTACCCCGGATCTCGTACGACAGCGTGGTGTTCAACTCGTACTCCACGGAGCGTGCGGAGCCGGCATAGCTGGCGGCGCGTTGGGTTTCCTGCTCGTCGGCCAGCACCAGCTTGTAGGGGGAGCCAGTGTGCACGTTGACGCCACTGCTTTTCAGGGCATCGCGCAGTTGGTTGACCGTATCGCCGTAGGCGTTGCGTGCGGTCAGGTCAAGTTCCTTGATGGACAGCTCGTTGGTACCGGTGCCACGCAGGTGAAAACCGCAGGCGCTGAGCATCACGGCCAGGCCCATCACCAGCAGATTGCGTTTGATCATCTTGTTGCTCCCTGGAAAACCTTTGGGGACGTTTCTGTGCGAGCGCCCCGCGGGGCGCTCGCTCCTGTCAGTTGGCGACGATGTTGACCAGCTTGCCGGGAACCACGATGACCTTGCGGATAGTCAGGCCTTCGGTGAAGCGCAGCACGTTCTCGTTGGAGCGGGCGGCAGCCTCGACTTCCTCGCGGCTGGCGCCGGCCGGCATTTCGATCTGGCCGCGCAGCTTGCCATTGACCTGGATGACCAACTGGATGCTGTCCTGGACCAGGGCGCTTTCGTCCACTGTCGGCCAGCCGGCGTCGATCACGGCACCCGCGTGGCCAAGGTCACGCCACAGCTCGTGGCTGATGTGCGGGGTGATCGGCGCGAGGATCAGGGCCACCGCTTCCAGGCCTTCCTGGATCAGGGCGCGGTCCAGTCCGGTTTCCTGCGAGGCTTTTTCCAGCACGTTCATCAGGGTCATCACCTGGGCGATGGCGGTGTTGAACTTGTGGTGCTGGCCGACATCGATGCTGGCCTGGCGGATCGCCGAGTGGGTGGCGCGGCGCACGGCTTTCTGTGCATCGTTCAGTGCGCTGAACTCGACCTTGGCCGGCAGACCCTGGGCGACGTGGGCCTGGGCCAGGCGCCAGACGCGGCGCAGGAAACGGCTGGCGCCCTCGACGCCGGAGTCGGACCACTCCAGGCTCATGTCGGGCGGCGAGGCGAACATCATGAACAGGCGGCAGGTGTCGGCGCCGTAGGCGTCGATCATGGCCTGCGGGTCGACGCCGTTGTTCTTCGACTTGGACATCTTCTCGGTGCCGCCGATTTCCACCGGCAGGCCGTCGGTCTTCAGGCGTGCGCCGATGATCTTGGCCTTGGCATCGCGCTCGACCTCGACATCGGCCGGGTTGAACCAGTCCTTGCCGCCGTTGCTGGCGACGCGGTAGTAGGTCTCGGCGACCACCATGCCCTGGGTCAGCAGGTTCTTGAACGGCTCGTTGGAGCTGACCAGGCCTTCGTCACGCATCAGCTTGTGGAAGAAGCGCGCGTACAGCAGGTGCAGGATGGCGTGTTCGATGCCGCCGATGTACTGATCGACCGGCAGCCAGTGGTTGGCGGCTTTAGGATCGACCAGGCCGCCTTCGTAGTTGGGCGACGCGTAGCGGGCGAAGTACCAGGACGACTCGACGAAGGTGTCCATGGTGTCGGTTTCGCGCTTGGCGGCGCTGCCGCATTTCGGGCAGCTGCACTCGTAGAACTCGGGCATCCGCGCCAGCGGCGAACCGGCGCCGTCCGGTACCACGTTCTCCGGCAGGGTGACCGGCAACTGGTCTTCCGGCACCGGCACGTCGCCGCAGGACGGGCAGTGGATGATCGGGATCGGGCAACCCCAGTAGCGCTGGCGGCTGATGCCCCAGTCGCGCAGGCGGAACTGGGTGCGCGACTTGCCCAGTTCCTTGCTGATCAGCGCGGCTTCGATGGCATCGAAGGCACCGGCGAAGTCCAGGCCGTCGAACTCGCCGGAATTGATCAGCTGGCCGTGCTCGCCATAGGCGGCCTGCCATTCGCTGCCGACCTCGTCGCCGGCGCTGGTGCGGACCACGGCCTTGATCGGCAACTGGTACTTGCTTGCGAACTCGAAGTCGCGCTCGTCGTGGGCCGGAACGGCCATGACCGCACCGTCGCCGTAGTGCATCAGCACGTAGTTGGCGACCCATACCGGCAGTGTCTCGCCGGTCAGCGGGTGACGGACCCGCAGGGAGGTGGCGACGCCTTTCTTCTCCTGGGTGGCGATGTCGGCTTCGGCGACGCTGCCGCTCTTGCACTCGTCGATGAAGGCCTGCAGCGCCGGGTTGCCCTGGGCGGCCAGGGTGGCCAGCGGGTGCTCGGCGGCGACGGCGACGTAGGTCGCGCCCATCAGGGTGTCCGGACGGGTGGTGAAGACCTTCAGGGCACCGGCCTGGCCGATGCTGGCCTCGTCATAGGGGAACTGCACTTCCATGCCACGGGACTTGCCGATCCAGTTGCGCTGCATGGTCTTGACCTGCTCGGGCCAGCCCGGCAGCTCGTCGAGGCTTTCCAGCAGCTCGTCGGCGTAGTCGGTGATCTTGAAGTAGTACATCGGGATTTCGCGCTTCTCGATCAGCGCGCCCGAACGCCAGCCACGACCGTCGATGACCTGCTCGTTGGCCAGCACGGTCTGGTCCGCCGGGTCCCAGTTCACGGTGCCGTTCTTGCGGTAGATCACGCCTTTCTCGAACAGGCGGGTGAACAGCCATTGCTCCCAGCGGTAGTAGTCCGGCTTGCAGGTGGTGACTTCGCGGGACCAGTCGATCGCCAGGCCCAGGCTCTTCAGCTGGGCTTTCATGTAGGCGATGTTCTCGTAGGTCCACTTGGCAGGCGCGACGTTGTTCTTCATCGCGGCGTTTTCCGCCGGCATGCCGAAGGCGTCCCAGCCCATCGGCTGCAGGACGTTCTTGCCCTGCATGCGCTGGTAGCGCGCGATCACGTCGCCGATGGTGTAGTTGCGCACGTGGCCCATGTGTAGCTTGCCGCTCGGGTACGGGAACATCGACAGGCAGTAGTAGGTGTCCTTGCCTGGTTGTTCACTGACTTCAAAAGACTTGTGCTCGTCCCAGTAGGACTGGGCGGCGGCTTCGATTTCGCGGGGCTGATAGTGTTCGTGCATGGCTACTTTGCGCTGAGAAATGGGAGACCTTATCCAGGCTGGTCGCTGACCGTTTTCGCCCGGCAATCCGGTGTCAAGAGTGAACGCCGTAGCATACATGACCCCCAACGGTCGTGGGAAACCCTGATTGCATCGCCAGGCCGCCGCAGGGGCCGTTGGTCGCGGCATCCGGCCCGTTTCACGGGTGACGCTAAGCTCAGGTGTGGGGGAGATGAATTCTATCTTCAATGAGGTGAACGGATGGGAGAGTCGCAGCAACATGCACCGAAACCGGAAATCTACGAACGCCTGATCGACCGTCTGGGACTGGCCCTGGATGTGGCCCGAGCCTCGGTCCGATTGCGCGACGAGATGCCTGCCGAACTGGAACTGCGCGGTCTGAGCCCGGCCGAGTTCGACGTCATCAAAGCCTACCTGGAGGCCGCTCCAGCCCGCGGGCAGTACCTTTCCGGTGTCTTGACCAAAGAGGAAGCGCCAGCCCCGGGCCGGGTCATCTGGCTCAAGGACAAGACGCGTTCCGCCACCGCGCCCAAAACCAGGGCGCTGCACTTCAAATAGCGGCCCGGCTTATCGACGGCGCAGGATGGAGTGCGCCACAGGAATTCTTTCTGCTCAGCGGCGCCTGGCAACTGTTGCCAGGCGCCGTTTTCTCTTAGGCTTCGGGCACTTTTCCAGAGAGATGTCCGATGCCCCTGCGCTTTTTCATCAAACAATGGCTGATGCCACCTGGCGTCCTGTTTCTCCTGTTGCTCGCCGCCTGGTGGTTGCGCAAGTCCTGGCCGCGCACGGCACGCCTGTGTTTCGTCGCGGGATTGGGCGGGTTGTGCTTGATGAGCCTGCCGCTGGTGGTGCAGCAGCTTGCCCGGCAGATCGAGACCGTACCGCCGCTGGACGTGCACGCGTGGAGGGGCCTGGCGCAGCGTGCCGATGCCATTGTCATTCTGGGCTCGGGGCGTGAGCGGGGCGACCCGGCCTGGGGCGCTCAGGACCAACCCAGTGGCGTGGCGCTGGAACGCATGCGCTATGCCGCGCAACTGGCCAAGGCGTCGGGGTTGCCGGTACTGACCTCGGGTGGCTTGCACTACGGCACGCCACCCAGCGAGGCGCAACTGATGGCCGACTCGCTGCAGCGGGATTTCGGGGTGCCGGTACGTTGGCTGGAAGGGGAGAGCCGCACCACCTGGGAAAACGCCGAGATGAGCGCGGCGTTGTTGCAGCCACAGGGTGTCAGGCGTGTGGTGCTGGTCACTCAGGCCTGGCACATGCAGCGCTCGGTGTGGAGCTTCCAGCGTGCCGGGTTCGAGGTGGTGCCGGCGCCCGTGGGGTTCATGGGGGTGGATCAGGGCATCCCGTTCGGCGGACTGCTGCCGTCCTTCAAGGCGGTGTGGCAGAACGGCCAGCTCTTCAATGAAGTGGCTGGCCTGATCGGCTACCGGCTTTTCTACTGAGGCCTACACCGTCCGGGCGATGCGACCGGCCAGCAAGGCCCAGCCCAGCAGCAGCGCGCAGAGCAGGGTCAGGGGCCAGGAGCGCCATTGCAGGTAAGGGGTGAGCTGCTGCATCGGCACGACCTCGCCGTACAGGATGGCGCGTTCGAACTGCGGGATCTGCGCGGTGATGCGGCCGAACGGATCGATCAGCCCGGTAACCCCGTTGTTGGTTGCGCGGATCATCCAGCGCCCGGCTTCCAGTGCACGCATCTGCGCCATCTGCAGGTGCTGCAGGGGGCCGATGGACTTGCCGAACCAGGTGTCGTTGCTGATGGTCAGGAGGATGTCGCTGCGCGCCGCGAGGCTGGCGGCCAGCTCTGGATAGACCACCTCGTAGCAGATGAACGGCGCCAGTTGGTAGCCCTTGGCCTGGAGCAAAGCCTGGTCGGCAGGGCCGCGGGCGAAGTCCGACATCGGCAGGTCGAAGAACTCGATCAGGCCGCGCAGCAGGTCCTGCAGCGGCACGTACTCGCCGAACGGCACCAGCTTCTGCTTGAGGTAGGTACCGTCGCCCTCGCCGACGGCGGTGATGCCGTTGAAGTAGCGACGTTGCCCATGCTCGAACAGGCGTACCGGCACGCCGGTGATGAGTGCCGAATGCCGGTCCGCGGCGAAGCCGCTCATCATGTCCAGGTAGCCCTGGACGGTGTCCTTGAACACCGGTACGGCGGTTTCCGGCCACACGATCAGGTCCACCGGCTTGCTGCTGAAGCTCAGGTCGCGGTACAGCTCCAGCTGCTTGCGCAGCTCGCTCGGCTCCCACTTCAGGCTCTGTTCGATATTGCCCTGGACCGCCGCGACCCGCAGCGGATCGCCGGACGGGACGGTCCAGGGATGCCCCTTGAGCGCCAGGCCGATAGCCCAGGGCCCGACCAGCAGCACGACGCCGATAGCCAGGAAGGATTTGCGCTGGCGCAGGCGGTGCAGGTTGCACAGCAGTGCGGCGGTCAGGGCCAGGGTGAACGAGACCAGCCACATGCCGCCCAGCGGTGCGAGCCCGGCGAGCGGGCCGTCGAGCTGGCTGTAGCCGGCGTAAAGCCAGGGGAAGCCGGTGAGGAACCAGCCCCGGAAGGCTTCCTGGGCCAGCCACAGCGCGGCGAAGCCGAGGGCGTCGGCCAGCGGCGCTTCGTTGCGCCGCAGCCAGCGGGCCCAGACCCAGGCGGGCAGGGCGAAGAACCAGGCGATGGCGGCGAAGAACGCCAGCATCAGCCCGCCGGCGAGCAGGGCCGAAGCGCCACCATAGGTGTGGATGCTGACGTAGATCCACCAGGTCCCGGCGGCGAACAGGCCGAAGCCGTAGCACCAGCCGCGGCCCAGGGCCTGGCGGGGGCTCAGCTCGCGCAGGCCGAGGTAGAACAGGCCCAGCGCCACCAGGGCCAGGGGCCAGATGTCGAACGGGGCCAGGCTCAGGGTGGTCAGGGCGCCGGCCGCCACGGCCAGCAGGTTACCGGGCCAGCCGGGGCGGGTGATCCAGCGCATGGTTGTCCTTAGCGGGTGACTGGGGTCAGGCGCAGCAAGTGTATCCGGCGGCTGTCGGCGTTGAGGATACGGAAGCGGTAAGGCCCGATTTCAGTGGTTTCGTTGCGCTTGGGCAGGTGCCCGAACGCGCTCATGACCAGGCCGCCGACGGTGTCGAACTCGTCGTCGGAGAACTCGCTGTCGAAGAACTCGTTGAAGTTCTCGATCGGGGTCAGCGCCTTGATCAGGAAGTCACCGCTGGGCAGCGGCTTGATGTAGCTGTCTTCCTCGACGTCGTGCTCGTCCTCGATGTCGCCGACGATCTGCTCCAGCACGTCCTCGATGGTCACCAGGCCCGCCACGCCGCCGTATTCGTCGATGACGATGGCCATGTGGTTGTGGTTGGCGCGGAACTCGCGCAGCAGCACGTTGAGGCGCTTGGATTCGGGCACGAAGGTGGCCGGGCGCAGCAGGTCCTTGATGTTGAAGCTCTCGCCATTCTCCTTGAGGATCAGCGGCAGGAGATCCTTGGCGAGCAGGACGCCGAGGACATCGTCGTGGCTTTCGCCCACCACCGGGTAGCGCGAGTGCGCGGCTTCGATGATCGCCGGGAGGAATTCGCGGGGCGACTGCGAGGCCTTGATGCTGATCATCTGCGAGCGCGGCACCATGATGTCGCGGACCTGCAGGTCGGCGACCTGGATGGCGCCTTCGACGATGGTCAGGGCTTCGCTGTCGAGCAGCTTGTTCTGGTGCGCTTCGCGCAGCAGCTCGAGGAGCTCCTGGCGGTTTTTCGGCTCATGGGCAAAAGCCTGGGTCAGCTTGCCCAGCCATGACTTTTGCCCGTTGCTCGATCGATCTTCGCTCATGGCGGTTACTCGTGATCCTTGCAGATATCAGTGTGGGGGGTGTCGTGTTCGTCGTCGGCGTAAGGGTCCGGATGACCCAGTTCGGCAAGCAACGTTCGTTCCAGTGCTTCCATTTCCTCGGCCTCATCGTCGTCGATGTGGTCGTAGCCCAGCAGGTGCAGGCAACCGTGGATGACCAGGTGCGCCCAGTGGGCCTCGAGGGACTTGCCTTGCTCGGCGGCTTCGCGCTCGACCACCGCGACGCAGATGACCAGGTCACCCAGCAGAGGGATGTCGAGCATGTCGTCGGGCACGTCGGCGGGGAAGGACAGCACGTTGGTGGCGTAGTCCTTGTGCCGGTAGGTGTGGTTCAGCTCACGGCCTTCGGTTTCGTCCACCAGACGGATGGTCATTTCCGAATCCGCCGTGCGCTGGCGCAGGGCCAGCTCGCACCAGCGGCGGAACAGGGCTTCATCGGGCGCGGCCGCTTCGGTCGCGATCTGCAGGTCCAGTTCAAGCATCGCGTGGGGTGCCTTCGGCCTTGACCTGCTGACTGTCGAAACGCTCGTAGGCCTCGACGATGCGCTGCACCAGCGGGTGGCGCACCACGTCCTTGGGCTGGAAATGGGTGAAGCTGATGCCCGGCACATCCTTGAGCACCTGGATGACATGGGCCAGGCCGGACTTGGTGCCGCGTGGCAGGTCGACCTGGGTGATGTCGCCGGTGATCACGGCGGTGGAGCCGAAACCGATGCGGGTGAGGAACATCTTCATCTGCTCGACGGTGGTGTTCTGGCTTTCGTCGAGGATGATGAAGCTGTTGTTCAGGGTGCGCCCGCGCATGTAGGCCAGCGGCGCGATCTCGATCACCTGGCGCTCGATCAGCTTGGCCACGTGCTCGAAACCGAGCATCTCGTACAGCGCGTCGTAGAGCGGGCGCAGGTACGGGTCGATCTTCTGCGCGAGGTCGCCGGGCAGGAAGCCGAGCTTCTCGCCCGCCTCGACCGCCGGGCGCACCAGCAGGATGCGCCGCACTTGCTCGCGCTCCAGCGCGTCCACCGCGCAGGCCACGGCCAGGTAGGTCTTGCCGGTACCGGCGGGGCCGATGCCGAAGTTGATGTCGTTGCCGAGGATTTCCTTGACGTAGCGTTGCTGGTTGAGGCCGCGCGGACGGATGGCGCCCTTGCGCGTGCGCAGCGACACGCTGACTTCATTGTGGGCCGGGTTTTCCAGCGCTTCGACGGAGGATTCCTGGAGGTACAGGTGGACCATTTCCGGCGACAGCTCGGTGGCCTTGGTCTCGCGATAGAGACGGCGCAGGAGTTGTTCGGCGGTGGAGGTGACCTGCGGTTCGCCGATCAGCTCGAACTGGTTGCCGCGGTTGCGGATCTCGATGGCCAGGCGTTGTTCGATCAGGCGCAGATGCTCGTCGAACTGACCGCACAGGTTGGCGAAGCGATGAGCCTCGAAGGGCTCGAGAATGAAACGATGGGGTTCGATAGGTGCGTTCAAGGTTGTTTTAAGCCGCCCTTGGGCAAGAAATATGGAGTCAAGGATAACGCCGACTGCGGAGCCGCGAAAGCGCTGAAACGATCAATGGATTATTGCAGCGCAAGTTGACGAAACGGTTATGTCGGGGCGGTCGGGATCCATGGCCCCTGTGCTATGATTCGCGCCCTTTTCTGCCAGTCATCCGTTCCTGCCGACCATGTCCAAGCGCGAAGCCCCCATCTACAAAGTGATCTTCCTCAACCAGGGCCAGGTGTTCGAAATGTACGCCAAGCAGATCTACCAGAGTGATCTGTGGGGCTTCCTGGAAATCGAGGAGTTCGTCTTCGGCGAGCGTACCCAGGTGGTGGTCGACCCCAGCGAGGAAAAGCTCAAGGCGCAGTTCGAAGGGGTGACCCGCAGCTTCGTGCCGATGCACTCGATCGTGCGCATCGACGAGGTGGAGCGCCTGGGCACGCCGAAGATCAGCGAGGCGAAAGGCACGGGCAATGTCATGCCGTTCCCCATGCCGATGCCGGAGCGATAGGAGGCTTCAGGGAAGCGGCGAGAAGGGCGTGCGACCGTCGACGGTCTGCAGCTCCAGCAGGTACTTGCGGAAGATCTGTCCCAGCACCTGGGTGGCGGTTTCCAGTTCATCGCGCTGCATCTGCGCCGACACCTGGTCGGCCAGGTCCAGCGCATCCTCGGCGCCGTTGACCGCGGCCATCTTCAGCACGATATAGGCCTGGATGTTGTTCGCCGGCACGCCTTCGCCGCGATAGAACATGGTGCCCAGCTTGAACTGCGCATCGGCATGGCCCTGCAGCGAAGCCTGCTCGAAGTAGTTCAGCGCCTGGTTGAGGTCGCGCGGGATGTTCTTGCCTTCGTAGTAGAAGTCGCCCAGTTCGTATTGGGCCTGGGCGTCGCCGGACTGCGCGGACTGCTTGCAGCGGGTCAGGGCGTCGGCGAGTTCTTCGGGAGACGTGTTGAGGGTGCAGCGGCCCGTGGTGGGAATCAGCAACGAGTTACCGCCGCCCGCCGCAATGGCCAGCAGAGGCTGAAGTAGCAACAGGCAGCCCAGGGCGAGGGCGCGGCCGGCGCGGTTCATGGTGATCGACTTACCTCTGCAAAGCTGCGGCCAATATGTGTCTGGTGGCACATTATGGGTTAAGCAGCGCCAACCTTACAAAGTCTTTACCAGAATTTCTGTCGATGCGACGCAATTGTTGCGCAAGCTTGAAGGGAATTCTTACGAAACAGGGGCGAAAGACTTACAAGCCTTTCGCCCCTGTTCTATTGCCCTGTCGGTTACTTCAAGCGTGCGAAGGCGCGCTCGGCGGCGTCCAGGGTGATCTTCAGTTCGGTCTCGCCATGGGCGATCGAAGTGAAGCCGGCTTCGAAGGCGCTCGGCGCCAGGTACACGCCACCTTCCAGCATCAGGTGGAAGAAGCGCTTGAAGCGTTCGGCATCGCTGCCCATGACGTCGTCGAAGGTCACGATGTCGTCGGCACCACTGAAGTACAGGCCGAACATGCCACCGGCCTGGGTGGTGACGAAGGGCACGCCTGCGGCATCGGCGCGCTGTTGCAGGCCATCGAGCAGGCGGCTGGTGAAGGCGCTCAGTTCGTCGTGGAAGCCCGGGCGGCTGATCAGCTTCAGGGTGGTCAGGCCGGCGGCCATGGCCAGCGGGTTGCCGGACAGGGTGCCGGCCTGGTAGACCGGGCCCAGCGGGGCGATCTGCTGCATGATCTGGCGCTTGCCGCCGAAGCAGCCGACCGGCATGCCGCCGCCGACGATCTTGCCGAAGGTCGACAGGTCCGGGGTCACGCCGTAGTGGGCCTGGGCACCGCCGAGGGCGACGCGGAAGCCGGTCATCACTTCGTCGAAGATCAGCACCACGCCGTGCTGGTCGCACAGGCTGCGCAGGCCTTCGAGGAAGCCCGGCGCCGGCGGCACGCAGTTCATGTTGCCGGCCACCGGCTCGACGATGATGCAGGCGACCTGCTGGCCGACGTCGGCGAGGGTGCTGGCCACTGCGTCGATGTCGTTGAACGGCAGGGTCAGGGTGTGCTTGGCGAAGTCGGCGGGCACGCCGGCGGAGCTCGGGACGCCCTGGGTCAGCAGGCCGGAACCGGCTTTCACCAGCAGGCTGTCGGAGTGGCCGTGGTAGCAGCCTTCGAACTTGATGATGCTGTCGCGGCCGGTGTAGCCACGCGCCAGGCGGATGGCGCTCATGGTCGCCTCGGTGCCGGAGCTGACCATGCGCACCATTTCCATCGACGGCACCAGCGCGCAGACCAGGTCGGCCATCTCGGTTTCCATGGCGGTCGGTGCGCCGTAGGACAGGCCGTGGACCAGTTGCTTGCGTACCGATTCCAGCACGTCCGGGTGGCCGTGGCCGAGGATCATCGGGCCCCAGGAGCCGACGTAGTCGACATAGCGCTTGTCGTCTTCGTCGGTGACGTAGGCGCCTTCGGCATGCTTGAAGAACAGCGGGGTGCCGCCGACGCTGCGGAAGGCGCGGACTGGCGAGTTGACACCGCCGGGGATGTGCTTCTGGGCGTTGGCGAACAGGCTTTCGGAACGGGACATGGTGGTCTCTCTCGAATCAGATACTGGAAAACAGGGCGTTGAAGGCGCGAGCGCGACGGCTGACTTCCTGGGCGCTGTCGGCGCCGAACAGGCCGTGGATCACCGCCAGCAGGTCGGCACCGTGCTCGACCAGCGGTGCGGCATTGTCCAGGGTCACGCCGCCGATCACCGCGATCGGCAACCTGATCCGCGTGCGGGCCTCGGCCAGCAGCTCGACGTTGGCCGCCGGCGCGCCGGGCTTGGTCACCGAGTTGAAGAAGCGGCCGAAGGCGACGTAGCTGGCGCCTTCGCGGGCGGCCTGCTCGGCCAGTTCGAGCTGGGCATGGCAGGTGGAACCGATGATCGCGTCCTTGCCCAGCAGGGTGCGTGCCGGGGTCAGCGGGCCGTCGGTCTGGCCCAGGTGCACGCCGACGCCGAGGCGTGCGGCGAGTTCGGCGTCGTCGTTGATGATCAGGCGGGTCTTGTAGCGCTCGCACAGGTGCAGCAAGGCTTCGGCTTCGCGCAGGCGTTGCACCTGGTTGTCGCTCTTGTCGCGGTATTGCAGCAGGGTCACGCCGCCGTCCAGGGCCGCTTCGACATAAGGAAGAAACCGCCCGGCCAGCAACTGGCTGTCGGTGATGGCATACAAACCGCGTAGCTTCATGACAGGCGCCTCACAGCGATCGTTATTGTCAGGAACAGAAATCCAGGGGCAGGCGACGGGGCACGTACTGGCCCTTGCCCAGTTGTTCGGCGTCGCGCAGGGTCCGCCAGGTGTAGTCGAGGGCCGAGCGCACCGCGCTGTGCAGTTGCTCGCCGAGGGCCAGGCGACCGGCCAGGGCGCTGGCCAGGGTGCAGCCGGAGCCGTGGTAGCTGCCCGGCAGGCGCTGGCAGGTCCAGGTGTGGCGCTGGCCGTCGCGGCTGTACAGGCGGTTGTGGATTTCCGTCTCGTCGCCGTGGCCGCCGGTGATCAGCAGGTGCTCGACGTAGGGCAGGAGTTTCTCCGCGCACTCGTCGGCGCTGCCCTCCGGCAGTTCGGCGAGGATGCGGGCTTCCGGCAGGTTCGGCGTGGCGATGGTGGCCAGCGGCAGCAGGCGTTCGCGCATGGCGTAGCCGACTTCGTCCTTGCCCAGGCGACCGCCGCCGCCGGCGCGCAGCACCGGGTCGCAGACCAGCGGCAGGTGCGGGTGGGCGCTGATCAGCTCGACGACGGTATCGACCATCTCCAGCGAGCCGAGCATGCCGAGCTTGACGGCGGCGACCTGCGAGTCGGCGAGGACGATGTTGGCCTGGGCCAGCACCCACTCGCGGTCGAGCACGCGGAAGTCCTGCACATTGACGGTATCCTGCACGGTCAGGGCGGTCACGGCCGGAGCGGCGTGGCAGCCTTGGGCGATCAGGGCTTCGATATCTGCCTGCAGGCCGGCGCCGCCACTGGGGTCGTGGCCGGAGAGACAGAGGACAACGGGGCGGGAGCTGTAGGTATTCATAGGTGCGCGAGCTTACCACCAAACGTGTGGGGCGGGACGACCGTTGCAACCGGTGTTTCTGATCGGTTGGTCAGGTTAATTCTTTAAAATCGCTGCGATCGCCGTGCTAGAGCCTCTGCTGGCGAATTTTGCCTGGCTGGAGGTGTTTCGAAACGGCTATGCTAGCGCGCTTTGAAAATGACATCAGGCACTGACGGATCGCGTCCTCTCAAGGAACTGGAGGCGCCACGACGCGACCGTGCGGGCCATGCCGGGGCTGTATGCGCTATTTGCTGATCGTTGTGCTGGGCTGGCTGCCCTTGCTGGCCGGAGCCGTCGACTTCGACGACTCGACCCGAAACCTGCCGCTGGGCCGTGTCATGCAGGTGTTCGAGGACCAGGATGGCAGCGCCTCCATCGCCCAGGTCAGCGCGCCGGCCTTCGCCCGCCATTTCTCCCCGCACCGGGCCGACGTGCTCAACGCCGGCTACTCGAACTCGGTGTTCTGGCTCAAGGTCGACCTGCATTACCTGGCCATGCCCGCCGCCGCGCCGCGCACCTGGTTGCTGGAACTGGCCTACCCGCCGCTGGATCACCTGGAACTCTACCTGCCGGACGCCGACGGCCACTACCGCCTGGTCCAGCGCACCGGCGACACCTTGCCCTATGCCAGCCGGCAGATCGCGCAGGGCACCTACCTGTTCGAACTGCCGATGCAGCCGGACCAGGCCCTGACCGCCTACCTGCGCCTGCACAGCGAGGGCTCGGTCCAGGCGCCGCTCAGCCTGTGGTCGAGCCAGGCCTACATCGAAGCGCTGCCGGCCAGGATCTACGTGCTTGGGCTGATCTACGGCGTGCTCCTCGGCATGCTGGTGTACAACCTGTTCATCTATGTCAGCGTGCGCGACACCAGCTACCTCTGGTACATCCTCTATATCGCCGCGTTCGGGCTCTACCAGTTGTCGGTGAACGGTGCCGCGGTGGCCTATTTCTGGCCGGACAGCCCCTGGTGGGCGAACGCCTCGACCCCCCTGTTCATCGGCGCGGCGGGATTGTCCGGCTGCCAGTTCGCCCGCCGCTTCCTGCAGATGGCCCGCCACAGCCGGGTCTTCGATCGCCTGCTGCAGGTGCTGGTGGCCTGCTCGGTACTGGTGATGCTGATGTCCCTGGCCTCCGGCTACGGCCTGGCCCTGCGCCTGGCCACCGCGCTGGCCCTGGCCTTCACCCTGTGCATCTTCGCCGCCGGCCTGTTCGCCTGGTGGCGCGGCCTGCGGGTGGCGCGCTATTTCATCATCGCCTGGAGCGCGTTCCTGCTCGGCGGACTGGTCAACACCCTGATGGTGCTGGGCTACCTGCCCAACGTGTTCCTGACCATGTACGCCAGCCAGATCGGTGCGGCGCTGGAGGTCTGCCTGCTGTCCCTGGCCCTGGCCGACCGGATCAACGCCCTGCGCGAGGAGCGCACGCGCCTGTTGCGCGAGGCCGGGCACAAGCTGGAACTGCTGAATCGCCAGCTGGCCCACAGCAACCAGCTCAAGGACCAGTTCCTCGCCACCGTCACCCATGAGCTGCGCACCCCCATGAACGGCGTGATCGGCTCGCTGGAACTGATGCAGGGCCTGCCCATGGGCGCGGAACTGGGCCAGTACCAGCACACCGCCAGTATTGCTGCGCAGAACATGATGCGGATGGTCGACGACATCCTCGTCCTCAGTGAGCTGCAGGCCGGAAGACTGGTGGCGCGGGACGAGTCCTTCAGCCTGCGCGGGCTGGTCCAGGAACTGCGCACGCGCTTCATCTCGCCGGCAATGGACAAGGACCTGCTGCTGCACCTGGATGTCGCCGACGACCTGCCGGACCGCCTGCTGGGCGATCGCCACAAGCTGGCGTCCTGCCTGGGCTACCTGCTGGACAATGCGGTCAAGTTCACCCACCGCGGCGGCGTCAGCCTGCAGGTGCGCGGCAAGGCCGGGGCGCAGCGCCTGGCGCTGACCTTCACCGTGCGCGACAGCGGCATCGGTTTCGTCAACCTCGACGACGCCCTGCTGTACCAGCGCTTCTTCCAGGTCGACGGTTCCATGAGCCGGGAGTACGGCGGCCTGGGCATCGGCCTGGCGATCTGTCGCAAGCTCGCCGACCTGATGGGCGCGCGTCTCCAGCACAACTCGGTGCTGGCCCAGGGCAGCAGCTTCGAACTGAGCATTGTGCTGCCTGTCGCGGTGCCGCTGGAGCGGGGACATTTCGCGCCGGCTTAGGCATTTTTGTCACTTTGTGTCGCGGGCCGGGCGTGATTCACTGGATTTTTCAGACACGTCCTATCGATCAGGAGCCTCGGATGAACCTGCATCAGTACGCTGAAACCCACGAAGTGACCAACCAGCCGCCGTCCCTCGACGGCACCAACCTCTACCGTCTCGACCTGCCGTTGCAGGAGTGGGGACGCAGGTTCGGGGCCGGTTGGGCCGAGGCGCGGATCGATGCGTACGGGGCCCTGGCCGGTGGCCCGCTGATGGAAGCGGGTTTCCTCGCCAACCAGAACAAGCCGGTGTTCGTCAGCCACGACCGCTATGGCCACCGGATCGACCTGGTGGAGTTCCATCCGGCCTATCACCAGTTGATGCGCACGGCCATCGAGCACGGCCTGCCGTCGCTGCCGTGGAGCCAGCCACGGGAGGGCGCCCATGTCGCCCGCGCCAGCATGACCTACCTGCACAGCCAGGCCGAAGCCGGCAGCGGCTGCCCGCTGACCATGACCTTCGCCGCGGTGCCGGCGCTGAAGCTGCAGCCGGAGCTGGCCGGGTACTGGCTGCCCAAGGTCCTGGCCACCGAATACGACCCGCGCAATGTCGGCGATCGGCACAAGGCCGGGGTCACCCTCGGCATGGCCATGACCGAGAAGCAGGGCGGCACCGATGTCCGCGCCAACACCACCCGCGCCTGGCCGGTGGGCGCGCCGGGGCCGGGCCAGGCCTATGAGCTGGTGGGGCACAAGTGGTTCTGCTCGGCGCCGATGTGCGACGCCTTCCTCACCCTGGCGCAGACCGACAAGGGCCTGAGCTGCTTCCTGCTGCCGCGCCATCGCCCGGACGACCAGCGCAACCAGTTCTACATCCAGCGCCTGAAGAACAAGCTGGGCAACTGCTCCAACGCCTCCAGCGAAGTGGAGTTCCGCGGCGCCCTGGCCTGGATGATCGGCGAGGAAGGCCGGGGCGTGCCGACCATCATCGAGATGGTGGCGATGACCCGCTTCGATTGCATGGTCGGCTCCAGCGCGCTGATGCGCCAGGCCTTGACCCAGGCCGCGCATCACTGCGCCCATCGCCAGGTCGGCGGGCGGCTGCTGGCCGAGCAACCGCTGATGCAGAACGTGCTCGCCGACCTCGCCCTGGAAAGCGAGGCGGCGCTGGTCCTGAGCCTGCGCATGGGCCAGGCCCTCGACCATCTCGATGATCCGCAGCAGGCGCATTTCTCGCGGCTGGTCACGGCGGTGGGCAAGTACTGGATCTGCAAGCGCGCCCCGGCCATGATCAACGAGGCTGCGGAGTGCATGGGCGGCGCCGGTTATGTCGAGGACAGCATCCTGCCGCGCCTCTACCGCGAGGCGCCGGTGAACTCCACCTGGGAAGGCTCCGGCAACGTGCAGTGCCTGGACGTGCTGCGGGCCTTGTCCAAGGAGCCGGGGGTGCTCGACAGCCTGTTCGTCGAACTGGGCGATGGTCATGGCGATCGCCGTCTCGCCGCGCATATCGATGGCCTCAAGGCGGCCTTCGCCGATACTGGCGATATCCAGTACCGCGCCCGCCAGTTGACCGAAGACATCGCCGTCGGCCTGCAGGCCAGGCTGCTGCTGGAAGCCGGCAATGCCACGGTCAGCGATGCCTTCATCGGCAGTCGCCTGGGCCAGGGCGGACGGGTCTATGGCACCCTGCCACGGGGTGTCGACGTTGCCGCGCTGGTGCAGCGGGCGACACCGGCCTGGCCGCTCTGAACGGACGTGCCTTTAGCAACGGATGTAGGCAAGATGGAAGCCTGCATGTCAGACAGGAAGTAACCAGTGACCCGTTTTGATGAAGCCTTCGTTGTCGTAGAAACCGCCGAGCAAGCCGTCGACCGCCTGGCGGCCTTGCACGAGACCGCGACCGCAGCCCTCAGCCAGGCGCTCAAGCGCTACCTGAAGGACCGCACCGAGCCGAATGCCGAGGAGCGTGCACTGTTCCGCTACCCCGAGCTGCGCCTGACCTACCACTGTCATGGCGAAGTGCCCGCGACCACCCGCGCCTACGCCAAGGTCCAGTTGCCCGGCACCTACAGCGTCACCGTGACCCATCCCTCGGCGTTCCGCGGCTACTTGCTGGAACAACTGCGACCGCTGATGAAGGACTTCACGGTCCAGGTCGAGGTGGGCGTCAGCGAGCAGAACATTCCCTATCCGTACGTGGTCGAGCAGGGCGATGAACTGGCCGGTTCCGGCATCACCGCCGCGGCGCTGGCGCGGGTCTTCCCCAGCACCGACCTGTCCGCCGCCACCGACGGCATCGCCGACGGCCTGTACGACTGGGGCAGTGCCGAGACCCTGCCGCTGGCGCTGTTCGACGCGGCGCGGGTGGACTTCTCGCTGCGTCGCCTGGTGCACTACACCGGCAGCGACTGGCGCCATGTGCAGCCGTGGATCCTGCTGACCAACTACCACCGCTATGTCGACCAGTTCATCTCCCACGGCCTGGAGCAGTTGCGCGACGACCCGCGTTTCGTGCGCATGGTCCTGCCGGGCAACGTGATCATCGAAAAGTCGATGGACAACGGCGAAGCCCAGGCGCTGGTCGCCGGGGTGGTCTGGCACCGTTACCAGATGCCGGCCTACCACCTGATCGCCGCCGACGGCGACGGCATCACCCTGGTCAACATCGGCGTCGGTCCGTCCAACGCCAAGAACATCACTGACCACCTCGCGGTGCTGCGCCCGCATTGCTGGCTGATGATCGGCCACTGCGGTGGCCTGCGGCAGTCGCAGACCATCGGCGACTACGTGCTGGCCCACGCCTACATGCGCCGCGACGGCATCCTCGACCGCGTGGTGCCGCCGAACATCCCGATCCCGGCCCTGGCCGAGGTGCAACTGGCCCTGCAGGAAGCGGCGGCGCAGGTCACCGGCGAGCGTGGCGACGAACTGAAGAAGCGCCTGCGCACCGGCACCGTGCTGACCTACGACGACCGCAACTGGGAGCTGCGCTGGGCCCAGGAGCGTCCGCTGATCAACCTGTCGCGGGCGGTGGCGGTGGACATGGAGAGCGGCACCATCGCCGCCCAGGGTTATCGCCTGCGGGTGCCCTACGGCACGCTGCTGTGCGTGTCCGACAAGCCGCTGCACAGCGAAATCAAGTTGCCGGGAGCAGCCAACGCCTTCTACAACCGGGCGGTCAGCCAGCACCTGAAGATCGGCATCGCCGCCCTCGACCTGCTGCGCACCGAACTGAACTCGCTGCACTCGCGTAAACTGCGCAGTTTCGACGAGCCGCCGTTCCGCTGAGGTTTCATGCCGTTACCCCCACGCTCCACGCCGCGCCGCCCCGCGGCCCGACCCGCCGGTCCGCGACGCCAGCCCAAGGCGCCGCCGACCGAGCCGCGGTTGATCCTGTTCAACAAGCCCTTCGACGTGCTGACCCAGTTCAGCGACGGCGAGGGGCGGGCGACCCTCAAGGATTTCATCGCCGTGCCCGGGGTCTATCCGGCCGGCCGCCTGGACCGCGACAGCGAAGGCCTGCTGCTGCTGACCAACGACGGCCAGTTGCAGGCGCGCATCGCCGACCCGAAGCACAAGCTGGCGAAAACCTACTGGGTGCAGGTGGAAGGTGAGCCGAGCGCCGAGCAGATCCAGCGTTTGCGCGACGGTGTCGAGCTCAACGACGGCCCGACCCTGCCGGCCCAGGCCCGCCTGCTCGACGAGCCGCAGCTGTGGCCGCGCAACCCGCCGGTGCGCTTTCGCAAGAGCGTGCCGACCGCCTGGCTGGAACTGGTCATCAAGGAAGGGCGCAACCGCCAGGTGCGGCGCATGACCGCGGCGGTGGGACTGCCGACCCTGCGCCTGGTGCGGGTCAGGATCGGCGACTGGACGCTGGAGGGCCTGGAGCCAGGCCAGTGGCGGGAAGTGCCCGCCCGGCGCTGAGGCCTACTTGTTCATCTCGATCCAGGTGATCACCACGCTCTTGACGATGAAGGCGAAGATGCCCAGGCCGAGCACGAAGAACAGGATGAAGGTGCCGAACTTGCCGGCTTTGGACTTCTTCGCCAGGTCATAGACGATGAAGCCCATGAAGGCGATCAGGACCGAGACCAGGATGGTCATCATCCACTCTTCGAACAGCACAGGATCCATCGACGTTCTCCGGCAGCGTGAGGCGGCGGATTATACGCCTAACGCAGGTGGGTCAGGGGCAGCTCGGTACTGGCCAATACTTGATTCAGGACAAAACTCGAGCGAACGCTGGTCACCCCTTCGATGCGGGTGAGGTGACCGAGCAGCAGTTTCTGGTAATGATCCATGTCCGGCACCACCACCTTGAGCTGGTAGTCGGCGTCCATCCCGGTGACCAGGCTGCACTCCAGGACCTGCGGCAGGTTGCGGATCGCCGCCTCGAAGGTCTCGAAGCGTTCCGGGGTGTGCCGGTCCATGCCGATCAGCACGTAGGCGGTCAGGCTCAGGCCGAGCTTCTTGCGGTCGAGCAGGGCCACCTGACGGGAGATGAAGCCGTCGTCTTCCAGTTGCTTGACCCGCCGCGAGCAGGGCGACGGCGACAACCCGATGCGCTCGGCCAGTTCCTGGTTGGAAATGCGCGCATCGCGCTGCAGTTCGGCGAGGATGCTCAGGTCATAGCGGTCCAGCTTGCTCATGGATCAGGCCTTTTCTGTATGAATTGCTGACAATTATTAATAATTGGAGAAATATTGCGCAAGTGGTGTTTTTCTCCGCAATCTTCGCAATCTCCTGCCGCCGCGATTTTCCTATCATTGTTTCCAGAATCACTGCCCGGACACATGTCCACGGCGACCGACCCAAGCAGGACGGTCGCGGCCAGCAATCCCACAGGGTTGTGCTCGGCCCCCGGGCTACACACGGTCCACAAGACAGGTGTGAGGTGAGCCGGCGTCACGAGCGTCGAGCCAGGACAAGTTTCTCGAAGGGCGACCCCAAGGGGTCGCCCTTTTTTCTGTCCGAGATTTCACCTGCCGACCTCAAGGGTGCCTGCTAGAGTGGCGCATAGAATATTCCTACGTTGATAGAGGAACAGCATGAAATCCCGTATCTGGCCACTGGCAGCCATCGGCCTGCTCTGCCTGAGCCTGAACGTCCATGCCGAAGGCGAGTACGACCATCGTGGCGAGCGGCAGGGCCGTGGTGAGGGCGAGCAACGGCCATCCGGTTCGCCCCTGCAGTCCAAACCCGGTGAAGTCTGGCAAACCCAGCAACCGCGCCAAGGCTATTACCAGGACATCCCACGACGTAACGACGGCAACCAGCACTGGCAGACCGGCCCGCGCGGCGAGCAGCCGAACTGGGCGGGCCGGCCCAGTGGCCATGGCAATGGCTGGGGCCCCGGGCCGCAGTACCGGCCGGGGCATGCCATCGACCGTTTCCCTGATCGCTACTGGAAAGTGCCGTATCGCGGGCAGGACTATTTCTACTCCGGTGGTTACTGGTATCGCCCGCATGGCTCGGGCTACGTGGTGGTGACGCCGCCCTACGGCGTGCGGGTCAGCTACCTGCCGGACTATGCGCGGGAGATGTGGATCGGCGGGGCGCTGTTCTTCCTGGTGGCGGACACCTACTACCAGTACCAGCAGGACAGCCGCGAGTATGTGGTGGTGAATCCGCCGCAGGTGCAGCAACCGGTGCCGGTACAGCAGGGCAGTGGCTATGACGTGATCGCCTACCCGATGCAGGGGCAGCCGCCGCAGCAGGTCGAGCAGGACCGCTACCAGTGCCATCGCTGGGCGGTGGAGCAGAGCGGCTTCGACCCGTCCTACGCTAACCAGGCGCCGCCGGCGCAGGTGGCGGATACCTATCGGCGGGCGATGGGTGCGTGCATGGCGGGGCGGGGGTACAGCGTCAACTGAAGACTGGCGGTGTTCTTTCGGGCCAAGCACAGGTATCGCGTGCACCGCGGACCCTGTGGGAGCTGGCTTGCCAGCGATGAGGCCCGAAAGAACACCCTCTAGACCGGATCCGCATGCACCAGCACTTCGGCCCGCGGATACTGGCGGCTGATCGCCTCCGCCGCCTCGTCGCACAGTGCATGGGCCCGGGTGAGCGGCAAGCTGCCCGGTAGTTCCAGGTGCACCTGGACGAACCAGCGATTCCCCGATACCCGCGTGCGCAGGTCATGGGCGCCGATCACCCCCGGCACTGCGCAGACCAGTGCCAGCATCTGCTCGCTGACATCCGCCGGCAGTTCCTCGTCCATCAGCGTGGCGAAGCTTTCGCGGGCGATGGTCAGCGCACTCCAGAAGATGTACAGGGCGATCCCCAGCCCGAAGAACGCGTCCAGTTGCGGCCAGCCGAACGCCGCCAGCAGCAGGGCGACCAGGATGCTGCCGTTGAGCAGCAGGTCGGAACGGTAATGCAGCGAGTCCGCGCGCACCGCCGTGGACCCGGTGATGCGGATCACCCGGCCCTGCACCAGCAGCAGGGCCACGGTCAGCACCAGCGACAGCAGCATCACCGCGATGCCCACCCCGGTATCCCCCAGCGGTTGCGGGTCGCGCAGGCGTTCGAAGGCCTGGCCGCCGATCAGCACCGCACTGACCCCGATGAACAACGCCTGCGCCATGCCCGCCAGGGCCTCGGCCTTGCCGTGGCCATAGCGGTGATCTTCATCGGCAGGGCGCAGTGCATAACGCACCGCCAGCAGATTGAGCAGCGACGCGGCGCCATCCAGCACCGAGTCGGTCAACCCGGCCAGCAGGCTGACCGAGCCGCTCAGCCACCAGGCGATGGCCTTGCTGACGATCAGAATGCAGGCCACCGCCAGCGAGGCACGGGTGGCCAGGCGCAGCAGGCGCGCGTGTTCGCTGGAGCTGGTCATCTCAGGCGGCAGGCTTCAGGCCGTAGGCGGCCAGTTGCTCGACGCTGCCCTTGTGCTGGATCAGGCGTGGGTCGTTGAGTGGCAGGCGCTGGCCCAGTTCGCTTTGCAGGATGGCCTGCAGGCGGGTGTTGTCCACCTTGCCGTCGGCGCCGATGGCTTGCTGGAGCGTTTCCGGCGCGACCTGCGCGGTGCTGCCGCCCGGCAGGTAGATGGCGCCGCTGGCGAAGTCGATGCCGAAGGCGATCAGGCCGGGGATGACGTAGAAGAGGATGCCGACCGCGTCGAGGGCGACGATCACCGGGTCGATCTTGCCTTCGATCTGACCGCGCCGGTCAGGGTAGAACAGGGTGCCGCAGGCCGTGAGCTGGGTCAGCAGGCTGGCGATCAGGAGGCCGCCAGTGACACGGGAAGAAATACGCATTGAAAGTCTCCGCAAGGAATACCGGCAAATGGCCGGCTTCAGGTGATAAGACCATGATAGGGCAGGCCGGGTTCGCCGTTATACTCGCCCCACTGTTTGAGGGCTACCATGATTTCCTTACCGATTGATGCCGTACTGCCAGCATTGCGCGAAGCCTTGGCCCAGCGCCATGAAGCGGTGCTCGAAGCACCGCCTGGCGCCGGCAAGACCACCCGTGTGCCGCTGGCGCTGCTGAACGAATCGTGGCTGGCCGGGCAGACCATCCTCATGCTCGAACCACGGCGTCTGGCGGCACGTGCCGCCGCCGAGCGCCTGGCCAGCGAACTGGGGGAAAAGGTCGGGGAAACCGTGGGCTACCGGATCCGCCTGGACAGCAAGGTCGGCCCGCGCACCCGCATCGAAGTGGTCACCGAGGGCATTCTCGCCCGCCGCCTGCAGGACGACCCGGCGCTGGAAGGCGTCGGCCTGCTGATCTTCGATGAATTCCACGAGCGCAGTCTCGATGCCGACCTCGCCCTGGCTCTGAGCCTGAATGGTCGCGAGCTGCTGCGCGACGAGCCGCCGCTGAAGATCCTGCTGATGTCCGCGACCCTCGAGGGCGAGCGCCTGTCCGCGCTGCTCGACGACGCTCCGGTGATCAGCAGCGAAGGCCGCATGTTCCCGGTGCAGATGCGCTGGGGCCGGCCGTTCCAGGCGGGCGAGTACATCGAGCCGCGTGTCACCGAGACCGTGCTGCAGGCGCTGGACGAGGAGAGCGGCAGCCTGCTGGTGTTCCTGCCCGGCCAGGCGGAGATTCGCCGGGTTCACCAGTCGTTGCAGGACGCTGTTGGCGCACGCACGGACATCCTGCTCTGCCCGCTGCACGGCGAACTGGACCTGTCGGCCCAGCGCGCCGCCATCGAACCGGCGCCGGCGGGCACGCGCAAGGTGGTGCTGGCGACCAACATCGCCGAGACCAGCCTGACCATCGACGGCGTGCGCGTGGTGGTGGATGCCGGGCTGGCGCGGGTGCCGCGTTTCGACCCGGGCAGCGGCATGACCCGCCTCGACACCCAGCGCATCTCGCGCGCCAGCGCCACCCAGCGTGCCGGCCGCGCCGGGCGCCTGGAACCGGGGGTGTGCTACCGGCTGTGGTCGGAGGCCCAGCACGAGCAACTGGCGGCCTACGGGACGGCGGAAATCCTCCAGGCCGACCTGGCCGGCCTGGCCTTGCAACTGGACCGCTGGGGCGTCACGCCGGAGCAACTGCGCTGGCTCGATGTACCGCCTGCCGCGGCCTACAGCCAGGCGCAGGACCTGCTGCGCAGGCTCGGCGCGCTGCACGACGAACGTCTCACCGGTCACGGGCAGGCCATGGCCGAGCTGCCGGCCCATCCGCGCATCGCCCATCTGCTGCTGCGCGGCCAGGACCTCGGCCTGACCGCCATGGCCTGCGATGTCGCGGCCTTGCTGGGCGAGCGCGACATCCTGCGCGGGGCCGGTGCCGACCTGCACAGCCGCCTGAGCCTGCTCAGCGGTGAGACCCGTGCCGCGCGCGGCAGCCAGGGCGGCGTGCAGCGCGCCCGGCAACTGTCACGCCAGTACCGCGGGTTCCTGCGCGACAAGCCCGGCGCGGCGGTGGCCGACCCGGATCATCCGCGCTGGCTCGGCGCCTTGCTGGCGCTGGCCTATCCCGATCGCGTGGCCCAGCAGCGCCGCGCCGGTGGTGCGGAATATCGCCTGGCCAACGGTCGCGCCGCGCAGTTCGGCGAAGTCGATGCACTGATGAAGGAACCCTGGCTGGTGGTGGCCGACCTCGGCAGTCGCCAGGGGCAGCGCGAGGAGCGCATCTACCTCGCCGCCGAACTCGATCCGGCGCTGTTCGACGAGGTCCTGGCCGAGCAGGTCGGCGTGGTCGAGCAACTGGAGTGGGATGAAAAGGAAAATGTCCTGCGTGCCGAGCGCCAGCGCAAGGTGGGCGAACTGGTCCTCTCCCGCGAGCCCCTGACCGGCCTGGATGATGAAGCCCGTGCCCGGGCGCTGCTCGACCTGGTGCGGCGCAAAGGTCTGGCGCTGTTGCCGTGGACCCCGGAACTGCGCCAGTGGCAGGCCCGCGTGGCCTTGCTGCGGCAACTGGACCTGGCCACTGGCGGCGCCAGCGAATGGCCGGACCTCAGCGACGAGACCCTGCTGGCAACCCTGTCGGACTGGCTGCAACCCTACCTGGGCAAGGTCACCCGGCTCAGTCATTTCGCCAACCTCGACCTCTCGTCGATCCTGCGCAACCTGCTGCCCTGGCCGTTGCCGCAGCGCCTGGACGAATGGGCGCCGGTGCATATCGGCGTGCCGTCGGGTTCGAACATCCGCGTCGACTACAGCGAGCAGCCGCCGGTGCTGGCGGTGCGCATGCAGGAGCTGTTCGGCCTGGCGGACACCCCGCGGATCGCCCAGGGCCGGCAGAAAGTCCTGTTGCACCTGCTGTCGCCGGCGCGCCGGCCGGTGCAGGTGACCCAGGACCTGGCGAACTTCTGGCGCAGTACCTACGCCGAGGTGAAGAAGGATCTGAAGGGGCGCTATCCGAAGCACTACTGGCCGGACGACCCGCTGGTGGCGGAGGCCACCGCGCGGGCCAAGCCGCGCGGGACCTGAGGGCGATCAGCCGGCCTCGGAGAAGTCGGCGACCTTGACGTTGCGGCGCAGCCCGCCGGTCAGCACCAGCAGGTAGGCCAGGCCGATGGCGAACCAGCCCAGGCCGATGCTCAGGGTCAGGGCCGACAGGCTGGTCCACAGCCACAGGGTCAGGCCCAGCCCGACCAGTGGCACCAGGCCGTGCAGCAGCAGGCTCTTGCCTTCCACGCTGGCGAACAGGTGGGTGCGCAGCACCGCCATGTTCACCGCCGAGAAGGCCACCAGCGCGCCGAAGCTGATCAGCGAGGCCAGGGTGCCCAGGTCGATGACCAGTGCCACCAGGGAAATCAGCGAGACCAGCAGGGTCGCATTCACCGGCGTGCCGAAGCGCGGCGACAGGGTGCCGAAGAAGCGCTCCGGCAGCAGCTTGTCGCGGCCCATGCTGTAGATGATCCGCGACACCGCCGCCTGCGAGGCCAGCGCCGAGCCGAGGCTGCCGGCGACATAGGCGGCGGTGAAGAAGTTGGCGAGGAACTGCCCGCCGATCGTCAGCATCACTTCGTTGGCGGCGGCGTCGGTGTTCTCGAAGTGGCTGCCGGGCACCGCCAGTTGGCTGAGGTAGGCGAGCAGGGTGAACAGCACGCCGGCGGCCAGGGTGGTCAGCATGATCGCCCGTGGCACGGTGCGGCGGGCGTCGCGGGTTTCCTCGGCGAGGGTGGACACGGCATCGAAGCCGAGGAACGACAGGCACAGGATCGCCGCGCCGGCCATCAGCGGATTGAAGCCCGGCTGGCTGCCGTCGCCGCGCAGTGGCGCCAGGTAATCGATCGGGCCGCTGCCCAGGCTGGACCAGGACAGCGCGACGAACACCACGATGAAGATGATCTGCGCGCCGACGATCAGGTTGCTGGCCTTGGCCACCGAGCGGATGCCCAGCACGTTGAGCACGGTCACCAGGGCGATGGACGCCAGCACGAAGACCCAAGCCGGGATCGCCGGGAAGGCGATGTTGAGGAACAGGCCGATCAACAGGTAGTTGATCATCGGAATGAACAGGTAATCCAGCAGCAGCGACCAGCCGGCGAGGAAGCCGACATTCGGGCCGAAGGCGATGTTGGTGTAGGAGTACGCCGAGCCCGCCACCGGGAAGCGCTTGACCATGATGCCGTAGGACGCGGCGGTGAACAGCATCGCCACCAGGGTCACCAGGTAGGCGCCGGCGGTGCGGCCACCGGTGGTCTCGGTGACGATGCCGTAGGTGGTGAAGATGGTCAGCGGGACCATGTAGACGAGCCCGAAGAAGACGAGCGCCGGAAGGCCGAGCACGCGACGGAGTTGCTCGTCGCCACCGGCTGGTGTGGTGGAATGCGGGTTGGTCATGGATGTCCCTTTGTATTTTTTATAGGGCTGCACGCGCGAATCGCGAATGTATGGAGTGGCGATACCTGCCGGTGGGTCCGTGTCTGCGGCCTAGGCTAGCGGCGTGGGCGGGGAAAGAACATTGCAGCGCTGCAAGGTGTTATTGCCGGCCTGCCAGATTGGCTGGCCTGAGGGTTGTTATTCGGGGCCTCATCGCTCCCCCAAGGTGGCGTCGATCACCGTCCTTGTGGCTGATTCCGAACACTGTGTGGCCTTGCCAGCGATAGGGCCCTAAGGAGCAATCTCAATCCCGATAACCCAGCGCTGCGGAAATCTCCCGGCTCGCCGCCAGCAACGCCTGCAGGAACGCTTCCTGCGCCATGGGCGTGTCCATCACCGCATCCGGCCCCGACAGGTTGATCGCCGCGGTGATCGCGCCACTGTGATCGCGGATCCCGGCGGCAATCGCCGTGGAGTAGTCCGAGCGGTGCAGGACCCAGCCACGCTGGCGGTCCTCGGCGATCAGTTGCTGCAGTTGCGGCAGGGTGCGCGGCGCCGGCGGCGGGTAGTCGTCGAGGCGCACGTGCTGGTACAGCTGGCTCAGTTCGCCTTCGCTCAAACCCGTCAGCAGAACGCGTCCCAGCGCCGTGCCGTGGCAAGGCAGGCGGGTGCCGACGGGGATGTTCACCGTCAGCCGCTGCGGGGCGAAGGCGCGGTAGACGTAGAGGCTGTCGGTCTGCTCGCGGATGCTCAGGTGGCAGGACAGCGAGGTACGGTCGCGCAGGTCGTTGAGGTGGGGCATGGCCACTTCGACGATGTCGCGGCTGGCGAGGTAGGCGAAGCCGTCGGAGATGACCCGGCTGCCCAGCTCGAAATCGCTGCGCCCGGCCTTGCGCAGGTAGCCCATGTCGACCAGGGTCTGGACGATGCGGTACACGGCGGACGGGCTGATTTCCAGGCGCTCGGCCATGTCCTGCATGCTCAGGCTGCGCTGGCGGGCAGTGAACATGCCGAGGATGGTCAGGCCGCGCTGGAGGGCGGGGACGCGGTAGTCCATGGGTTCTAAGGCGGTCATGCTTGAGGTCCTCTGGTGACTGGGAGGGCCTCATCGCTGGCAAGCCAGCTCCCACAAGGTCTGCGTCGTACCAAATCCTGTGGTTGGCAGAGATCCCTGTGGGAGCTGGCTTGCCAGCGATAGGGCCCTTGGCAGCGACAAGTCAGCCGAGCAAGTGCTCCAGTGTCACCGGCAACCCGCCAAATTCCCCCATGGCATCCAGCACCGCCCCCTGGAAGTACTCCAGCGACGCCCGATCCACCAGGATGTGAAACCGCGGCAACTCGGCATTCCCGGCATTGATCACGATGGCATTCAGGCGCGCCACCGAGGTCTGCGCCACACTGCCCACGGGGAAGGCCTGGGCCCGCAGGTCGACCCCGCACAACTTGGCCATCACCTCGGCAATGTGCCTGCCGGACAACTGCAGCCAGGCGTGGCTGTCCTGGCGTGGCAGCAGGTAGTTGCGCTGTTCGTCCAACGCCCAGCCGGCCTCTTCGTCGACGATGCGCTGGCCACGGTCGGCCAGGCTGCCCAGCAGCAAGTACTCGGTCTGCGACAGGCGCGCCACCAGGGTGCCGTCGTCGCACGGCACGGCCTGGTTGGGCGCCTCCGGCAGCGCATAGCCGCGCGCCGTCAGCCAGCCGGCGGCGTCCACGCCACGGAAACCCACCCGTGGCAGGTCGGTGAGGTCGATGAGCGCACAGCGCTCGATAGGGTTGAGACTGGTCATGGCTCAGAGCTCCTGGCGCTGGTTGTCGGGATCGAAGAACGGCAGTTTCACCACGGTGGCCTGCACCACCTCGCCACCTTCGACGCGGATCGGAATGCGCATGCCCGGCTCGGCCTGGTCGGCGCCGGCATAGGCCAGGCCGATGATCTGGCCGAGGGTCGCCGAGTATTCGCAGGAGGTGACGTTGCCGCTGATGTCCGCGCCCTTGAGCACCAGGTGACCTTCCAGCGGCTGGCTGCTGCCCTTGGGCAGGCTGAAGCCCACCAGCTTGCGCTTGAGCGGCTGGCGCTCGAGGATCTCGATGGAGCGCTTGCCGACGAAGAACGGCTTCTTGCGGCCGATCGCCCACTGCATGTCGATCTCGCCCGGGTGGGTCATGCCGTCGGTGTCCTGGCTGATGATCACGTGGCCCTTTTCCAGGCGCAGCAGGCGCTGGCTTTCCACGCCGAACGGGCGGATGCCGAACGCGGCTCCGGCGGCCATCAGCGCGTCCCACAGCTTGCCGCCATGGCGGGCAGGCACGTGGATCTCATAGCCCAGCTCGCCGACGAAACCGACCCGCATCAGGCGTGCCGGAATCCCCGCCACGCTGCCGGTGCGCACGCCGAGATAAGGGAAGCCCTCGGCGGACAGGTCGACATCGCTGCAGACCTTTTCCATCACCTGGCGCGACAGTGGCCCGGCGACGTTCACTGCCGCCAGCGCCGCGGTGACGTTGGTGACATCCACGTCCAGGCGCCACTGCGCGTTCCACTTGAGCATCTGCTGGTAGATGCGGTCGACGCCGCTGGTGGTGGCGGTCACGTAGAAATGCCGCTCGGCCAGGCGGGCGATCACGCCATCGTCGATCACCACGCCGTGTTCGTTGGTCATCAGGCCATAGCGGGTGCGGCCCACCGGCTGCTTGGCGAACGGCATGGTGTACAGGCGCTCGAGCAGCTCGGCGGCATCCGCGCCGCGCACATCGAGACCACCAAGGGTCGAAACGTCGATCAGGCCGACCTTCTCCCGCACATGGCGAACTTCCTCCTGCATGCAGCGCTCGCGCTCGTCCGGCTTGCCGTAGTAGGCCGGACGCTGCCAGATGCCGGCGGGCATCAGCTTGGCCCCGGCGGCGACATGGCGGCTGTGCATGGCGGTCTGCCGATAGGGATCGAAGGCCCGTCCGGCCACATGGGCCAGCTTCTCCGCTTCGAACGGCGGACGCGCGGTGGTGACGCCGGTCTCGCTGATGCTGCGTTGGGTCGCCTGGGCCACCAGGCGTGCGGTCGGCAGGGCCGAATGACGGCCTTGCGACGGCCCCATGCCGACGGTGGAGAAGCGCTTGACCAGTTGCACGTCGCGGTAGCCGTGGCGGGTGGCGTTGACGATGTCGCGCACTTGCAGGTCCTCGTCGAAGTCGACGAAGTCCTTGCCTTTCGGGTGGGCGAAGATCGGCCACTCGAAGTTGACCCGTGCCTCGCCAGTGAACTCCACCGCGCCGACACCCGGCGCCAGGCCCAGCGCCTGCACGGCGGCGGCGGCGACCCGGCTGCCGTCGAGCAGCACGTTGTCCAGTTGATGGCGACCGTTCACCGAGCCGGCGACCCGCAGCCCCTCCGGCAGCCCGCTGATGGCGAACTCGGCGCGCTGCTCGTCGTAGGCCAGCTTGCCGCCGGCCTGGCACAGCAACTGGTAGACCGGCATGTAACCGGCGGACATGCACAGCAGGTCACAGGCCAGGCTCAGGCCCTGCTCGGCCACCTTGCCCTGCGCGGTGATCCGGCGGATCTCCACGCCGCTGACATGGCGCATGCCTTTCTCGTGCAGCGCCTCGTACACGGTGCTGCCGAGATGCACCGTAATCCCGCGCTTTTCCAGCGCCACTTGCAAGGCCTGGTCGGCGGGCTGCAGGCGCATGTCCACCAGCGCGGCGACCTGCACGCCCTGGTCGGCCAGGTCGAGGGCGGCGAGGTAGCCATCGTCGTTGCCGGTCAGCACCACGCCACGCTTGCCCGGTTTCACCGCATACAGCTTCATCAGGCGCTGCGCGGCACTGGCCAGCATCACGCCGGGCAGGTCGTTGTTGCGGAACACCACCGGCTGGTCGAACGAGCCGGCGGCGACGATGCACTGCTTCGCCCGCACCTTGTACAGGCGCTTGCCCTGGATCACCGGCAGGTAGTTGTCGGTGAACCAGGCGTTGCAGGTGGCCTGGGTCAGCACCTGGATATTGGCGTGGCCCTGCACGGCGGCCAGCAGTTCGCGGCGCAGGGCGTCGGCGCGCCGGCCCTCGGCGTCGAAGCGGGCGTAGGTCAGCGAACCGCCGAGCAGCGCCTGCTGTTCGATCAGCAGCACCTGGGCGCCGGCATTGGCGGCGGTGAGGGCGGCGCTGAGGCCGGCCGGACCTGCGCCGATCACTGCGACATCAACAAACAGATAGGCCTTGTCGTAGTACTGCGGCCGGAAGTTGAGGTCGAGCACGCCGAGCCCGGCTTTCTTGCGGATCAGCGGTTCCCAGATCTTCCACATGCCCTTGGGCTTGAAGAACGAGCGGTAGTAGAAACCCACCGGCATGAAGCGCGAGAACTTGCCCAGGTAGGCGTCGCGGTCGCCGTCCAGCGAGCCGTTGAAGTTCTGCCCGGTGACGCTCATGCCGGCGGCCAGCGCCTGGGCGTCGGCCAGCACGTTGGGCTCGTCCGGCAGTTGCACCAGGGTGTTGGCGTCCTGCCCGGCCATGGTCAGCGGGCCACGCGGGCGGTGGTACTTGAACGAGCGCGACAGCAGCCAGCGGCCGTTGGCGAGCAGGGCGCTGGCGATGCTGTCGCCGGCGAAGCCCTGGTAATCACGGCCGTCGAAACTGAAGCGCAGGGGCTGCTGGCGGTCGATCAGCAGGCCCATGGGAGCGGGGAGGCGGTTCATCCGGCGATCTCCTGGACGGGGGCGGCGAAATCGACGCGCTGGTTGAAGATTTCCCTGGCATCGAAGGTGCGCAGGATCTGGTCGGTGACCGTGTGGCGCTCGGCGAGGAACCAGTAGCTGGAGGCGTTGTGCATCCACCACTCGCGGACCACCCCGGCCTCGTTGTCGCTGTTGAACACGTAGTCGGCCCATTCGGCGTCGGAGCAGGTGGCCGGATCGGGCATCACCTTGAACTCGCCGCCGTAGGTGAACTCGCTGATGTTGCGCGGCCCGTTGAGCGGGCAGTTCATGATCTTCATGGCATTCCCCTCAGTGGCTGGCCGCCGTGGCGCCCATCTCGTTGACCTGCTGGAAGGTGCTGAAGCGCTCCAGGGCGAACGGCTTGATCAGCTCCGGCACGCGGCCGCCACTGGCGACCAGTTCGGCCATGGTCTTGCCGCAGATCGGCGTCGACTTGAAGCCCCAGGTGCCCCAGCCGGCGTCGAGGTAGTAGTTCTTCACCGGCGACAGGCCCATGATCGGGCTGTAGTCCGGGGTCATGTCGGT
>Ga0206116_1000148_pt1 | contig 107363 bp, 108 predicted proteins | sample 3A1Ametagenome_FD_178000 | JGI IMG/M metagenome (GOLD analysis project Ga0206116, IMG submission 178000) | Enriched microbial communities from leaf-cutter ant dump, University of Wisconsin, Madison, United States - 3A1A | ecosystem: Environmental > Terrestrial > Nest > Insects nest > Nest dump...
CTTGTTGTACACAGGTGGCGCCGGCAGATCATTGGGCAGCAGGTTGCTTGCCGCATTGATCGCCGCCTGCACTTCCTGCTCGGCCACCGCCAACGACACTTCCAGATTGAAGCGCAGGGTGATCACCGAAGCGCCGCCGGAACTGGTCGAGGACATCTGCTTGAGGCCGGCCATCTGCCCGAACTGGCGCTCCAGCGGCGCGGTGACCGCACTGGTCATCACATCCGGGCTGGCGCCTGGATACAGAGTGAGCACGCGAATGGTCGGGTAATCCACCTCCGGCAAGGCCGAGACCGGCAACAGGCGGTAGGCGATCAGGCCGCTGAGGAAGATCGCCACCATCAACAGGGTGGTGGCGACCGGCCGCAGGATGAACGGGCGAGAGATGTTCATGCGTCAGTCCGCGGATTGCCGGAGCGCTTGCCGCTGTCCGGCACCGCGCTCTGCGTCGGCTGCTCGGCCTGGTTGGGGTCGATCACTTCCACCTCGGCGCCGTCACGCAGGCGATCGGTGCCTTCCAGCACCAGGCGCTCGCCCGGCTGCACGCCCTCCTCGACCAGCGTGTCTTCGCCGTTGCTGGCGGCGACAGTGACCAGGCGGATGCTGACCTTGTTCTCACCATCGACCACATAGACGAAGGTGCCGCGATTACCGAACTGCAGCGACGATGACGGAATGATGGTGGCCGCCTCGCGGGTTTCCACACGCAGGCGCACGTTGACGAACTGGTTGGGGAACAGCATCTGCTCGACGTTCTCGAAACGCGCCTTGAGCTTGACCGTACCGGTGGTGGTGTCGATCTGGTTGTCGAGGCTTTCCAGCACGCCGTCGGCCAGTTTCAGGCGCTCGCCGCGATCCCAGGCCTCTACCTGTAGCGTCACGTCGTTGCGCACACGCTTGAGCACGGCGGGCAGGTCGCCCTCGGGAATGGTGAAGATCACCGAAATCGGATCGGTCTGGGTGATCACCACCAGCGGCGTGGTATCACCGCTGCTGACCAGATTGCCGACGTCCAGCTGGCGCAGGCCCAGGCGGCCGCTGATGGGTGCGCGAATCTGGGTGAAGTCGAGGTTGAGCTTGGCGGTCGCGACATCCGCCTGATTGCTCTTGATGCTGCCGCGATACTGGTTGACCAGCGCACGCTGGGTGTCGAGCGTCTGCTTGGCGATGCTGTCTTCGGCGTACAGGCCTTCGTAGCGGGAAAGATCCAGTTCGGCGTTCTTCAGTTGCGCCTGGTTCTCCTGCAGGGCGCCCTGCGCCTGTTGCAACGCCACTTCATAGGAACGCGGGTCGATCACTGCCAGCAGATCACCGGCCTTGACCTGCTGGCCTTCAGTAAACAGCACCTTGACCAGCTCGCCATCGACCCGCGAACGCACGTTGACGGTGTTGTAGGCTGTCACCGTACCCAGCGCTTTCAACTCGATGGCGAAATCCGCCTGCCTGACTTCAGCCACACGCACCGGCGTTGGCCCCATATCGCCGAAGCGACCACGCCCGGTCTGTTGCGATTGCGGCGCGCTCGGCCAGAACCACCACAGCAACAGGAACAGCACGGCGAGCAGGGTCAGGCCGATCAGCCATTGGCGGGAGGTCTTGGCAGAGGTCGCGGAGGCATTGGACATGGCAGAGAACGAGTCACTTCTTTAGGGAGTCGGAACGATAAGCACTGGCCGGTGGCAAGCAAAGTCTATTTACCGGCTTTTTACTCTCTTCTTACGTAACTAACTGTTTGGATCAGCGAACAATTTAGGGCAGGCAAGAGACTGTCACGGTGTACACGGCGTTCGCCGGGGCGCACAAATAAAAACGGCCTGCTAGGCAGGCCGTCTGTTTTTACTTGCCGCTTACTTGAGCACGGCCAGCGCTGCTGCGTAGTTCGGCTCGTCAGCGATTTCGCCGACCAGCTCGCTGTGCAGCACCTTGTCGTTCTCATCCAGCACCACAACGGCACGGGCAGCCAGGCCGGTGAGCGGGCCGCTGGCGATGGCCACGCCGTAGTTCTTGAGGAAGTCGGCGCCACGCAGGGTCGACAGATTGACCACGCTTTCCAGACCTTCGGCGCCGCAGAAACGCGCCTGGGCGAACGGCAGGTCAGCGGAGATGCACAGCACCACGGTGTTTTCCAGCTGGCTGGCTTCGGCGTTGAATTTACGCACGGAGGTGGCGCAGGTCGGGGTGTCGACGCTCGGGAAGATGTTCAGCACCTTGCGCTTGCCGGCCAGGCTGGCCAGGGTGACGTCGCTCAGGTTGCCAGCGACCAGGCTGAAAGCCGGAGCCTGTTGGCCTGCGCTCGGCAGTTGACCATCGACCTGCACCGGGTTGCCTTTGAGGGTGACTTGCGCCATGGGAGTTTCCTTATCGTTCAGGGAGTTGAAGGGCAAATATGTGACACGGGTTTCACCGAGATGAAGAGCCCATCGAATGGCAGGTCACGGCCCGACCATGCATCCAGACTAGCGCAGAAGCGCGGCCGATACACCTGAGGCCGTGTAGGGGTATAGCGCATGTTCAGAAGTCCCGGCGGTAGAACAGATCCAGCGAACTGGCCAGGCCACTGGCAGCTTCCAGATACAGGCGCCGGCTGAGCATGTAGCGCAGCGCGATGGTATTGGCCGGTTCGAACACCCCGACGCCATAACGCAGGCTCAGGCGTTCGGTGATGTTGCCGCTGGCCACGACACTGGTGGTCACGCCACTGCCTTCGGTATCGAGCTGAAAGTCCTGAATGCCCAGACTGTTGGCCAGGCTGGTGGTCAACGACGAACTGCCGGCCAGACCGAGCGCCAGTGCGGCCTGGCCGAGCATGTTGTTGTCACCGCTGCTCTGCCCCAGCGGACGGCCGAGCACCAGATAGGACAGCGCCTGTTCCTGGCTCATGGTCGGCTCGGCGAATACCGTGGTCGTGGGCTGGTCGGCGCTGCCGGAAAGGCGAATGCCGGCGACGACGTTGTCGACCCGGCGAATGGCTTCGACATCGAGGAACGGTTGGTCGATGGGGCCGGTGAACAACAAGCGCGCCCGGCGGATGGTCAGACGCTGGCCATAGGCGCGGTAGCGACCATTGACCAGATCCAGCTCACCGCGGGTATCGAGGTCATCGCCGATATGCATACGGCCGCGCAAATCCGCAGTCAGGCCAAACCCGCTGAACGCCAGTTTGTCCTGGCCGACTTCGACGTCGACATCCATGGCGATGCCCATGCCCTGCTCCGCCGCCGGCGCTTCACGTCCGACTACGCGCGCATCGTTGGACAGTTTTACCGTGGAAGGCGGCAACTCTCGCACGCTGATCAGCCCACGCGGCACAGCGACCTTGCCCTTGACCGCGAGGTGCTCGGCACGCAATTGCAGTTGCAGATCCGGTTCCACCTCAAGCTCGGCATAAGGCTCGACCTTCACCGGCAGACGCTGCCCCTGCAGGCTCAGATCCCCCACCAGCCCATCGCTCCAGTTCAGCTCGCCCTTCAGGTTGCCACGTCCCTGTTCGCCGCTGCGCCAGTCACCCGACAGCTGTACCTGCTCACCGGCGATCAGCGCCTGCAATTGCAGCGCTTCCAGGCTGACCGGCAATTCGCTGCCGGACAGCTCGCCCCCCTCCAGGCGCAATTGGCCGTTGATCTGCGGCGCCAACAGGTGACCGGCGATATTGCCACTGCCCTGCAAGCGCCCTTCGAGCTTGTCGGCCATCGGCACGAACGGGCGCAGCACGGCCAGATCGAAACCGCTCAGGCGAAACTCGCCATTGACCGGTTTGTTTTGCGGACGCGGATCGATCTGCGCCTGCAACGTCAGCTCACCCATGCCGGCGCTGACGAAACGCAGCTCACTGTCCACCCGTTGAGGTCGCAAGGTGCTGTCCAGACGCAGGCTGTCGTAGGGAAAGTCGTGCCACTGCTCCTCGTCCGGCTGACGAATGCGCAAGGTTCCTGCCCCGGCATCGAGCAGGATGCGTCCATTGGGGCCACTGTCCGGCAGATCGAGCTTGAGCTGGCCGTCCAGGCGACCTTGCCAGGCGAAATCATCAGGCAACCAGGGTTGCAGGCTGGCCAGAGGGAAGTTTTCCAGGCGCCAGTCCAGAGACGGCTGGGGCATCAGACGCTGCTGCGCACCACACAAGCTGGCCTCGCCGGATTGCCAGCAATGCGCGCCCAGGCTCATCCGGCCACTGGCCAGGCGCTCCAGACTCGCCGCTTGCTGCAACTGCCAGTCCTGTCCGCCGCTCTGGATACGGCCACTGGCGATGCGCCCGCGCCAGTCGCCCTGCTCGCTGAGCGTGCCGTCGGCCGCCAACGCCAGTTGCAACAATGGCCCTTGCAGACTCAGCTCCAGTGCTTGCCGGCGCAGGTCGCCACTGCCATCAGCCTGCAGACGGCCCAGGTAGGTGTCGCCCACACGGATACCGCGCAGATTCAGGCCGATTCGTGCCTGCTGGCGGGCATCGAGTGTCGCGTCGAGTTGCAACCTGCGCAGACTGGGATCACCGAACGCCAGGCGTTCGCCGCTGAGCGCCAATTGCCCCTGTGGTGCCTGCAGTGTGCCGGCCAGCGAAAGCTGGCCCTGCATCTGCCCCTGCAAGCCGGGCCAGAGCTGCCCCAGGCGCGGCAGCGCCAGTTCCAGTTGGCCACGCAAGCGCTGATCGAGCGCGCCCTGGCCACTGATCCGGTTGTCGCCCAGGCGCACCAGCAGACGCGCCAGTTGCCACTGCTCACCAGCGCCAGTGCCCTGCACTTGCAACTGCGCGGGTTGACCGCGCAGGCGCCCGTTCAGGTCGATGTCGGCCTGCGCCTGTAACGCCCCGTCATCGAAACGGCCCGAGGTATTCAGCGGTCCCCCGAGGTTACCGGGCATCTCCGCCAGCCAGTATCCAGGGTCGAGCTCGCTGAGCTGCAACACGGCCTGCCAGTCGATGCCGTCGGCAAAACCCAGTTTGACCACGCCCTCGGCGCGCCCCTGGCCCGCGATCAGTTGCAGTTGCGGCAGGCTCACCTGGCCCAGATCACCGCTGACCGGGCTGCTCAGGCTGAAATCCCCCGCCGGCCCCTGCAACTGGGCGGCGAAATTGCCCAGGTAGTTGCCGTCGCTGTAGCTGACCTCCGCCTGCAACTGTTGCAAGGCCACGGGCGGCGGTGCTTCCAGTGGATAGAGGCGCTGCCAGGGAAACGCCAGCCAGTCCAGTTTCGCATCGGCCTGAAACGCTTCGCTCCAGGCCAGTGCACCGGTGAGCTGCAGATACTGCTGTTGCTCAGCCTCGATGCGCAGCAATTCGACATCGGCGCCTTTGGCGTCCACCCGCCCGCGTAACGTCAACGGCATCGGGGCCTGTTCGGCTGGCAGAGTGGCGGAGCCCTCGAGGCGGTAGCCCGCGGCCAGATCGCCCTTGGCCTGCACTGTCAGGTCTTGCAGATCCAGCGTCTGCGGCAAGGCGCTGCTGGCCTGGAAACGCCGGCTGGTCAGACGCAGCTCGGCTGGCAGATGCTCGGCCAGCGCCTGCACCTGCCCTTCGAGGCGAGCATCGAGATAGCCACTGCTATCGGCCTCGAGCTTGAGGCTGCGCTGCAACTCCCCACCGACCTGCAGCGCTACCTGCCAGGCCTTGCCGTCGACTTCCGGTAGTTGCAGGCGGCCACTCAGGGCCAGCGGCCAATCGCCCTGCGGCGTCAGCTGGCCGCTGACATCCAGGCTCAGGTCATCGCGCTGCAAGGCCAGGCGCTGCAGTTGCACGCCCTGCTCGTTCCAACTGGCGACCAGTTCGAGATCGCTTAGCTGCGTCTGGCCATCCAGACGCAGTTCGCCCAGCTGAATATCACCCAACTGCAGACGCAGCGGCAGTTTCAGGTTCGGCAGGCTCAACGGCTCTGCGCTGGACTCGCCACTTTCCGGCAGGATCACGGCCACCTGCCGCAGATGCAAACGATCCAGGCACAGCGTCAGGCGTAACAGGCATGATGGTGACCAGACCATGTCGGGTTGCTGCAGTTCTACCCGCATCTCGTCCTGCTGCCAGAGCAGCGTATCGGCCTGCCAGGCGCCACCGAGACGGCCATTGAAGTTGTCGACCTGCAAACCAGGCACCTGCGCCAGTAGCCATCGGCTGCCACCCTGGGTACCCAGCACCAGCCAGAGCACGGCGCCGAGCAGCAGCGCCAGGCTCAACAGGCTGATGGCCAACCCTTTCAGCAAGCGCCGCGTCATAGCTCCGGCCCCATGGAGAAGTGCAGGCGTACACCGCCGTCGTCGTCCAACGCATGGGCCAGATCCAGGCGCAACGGGCCGACCGGTGAAACCCAGCGCACGCCGAAGCCGACGCCGGTTTTCAAGGTGGGGAAATCCAGCGAATTGAATGCGTTGCCCTGGTCGATGAAGGTCGCCAGGCGCCATTTGTCGGTCAGGCTGTACTGGTATTCGGCGCTGGCGGCGAACAGGTAACGACCACCGATCTTGTCACCACGGTTGTTCTCCGGCGACAGGCTCTGATAGTCGTAACCGCGCACGCTCTGATCACCACCGGCGAAGAAGCGCAGAGAAGGCGGCACGGAGGAGAAACCGTTGGTCTCGGTGCCACCGAACTGCACCCGGCCGAGGACGCGATGGTTGCTGAAAAAGGTTGTCAGGCCCTTGAGCATGACGTTGCCGTGCAGCACGTTGGCATCGGACAACACGCCATCCACTGCACCAGCCAGATCGAACTGCACCCGATAGCCTTCGTTCGGATCGAGGCGGTTATCGCTGCGCAGTAACGAATAGCTGACGCCCGGCATCAGCAAGGTGCTGAGGCCGGAGTCATCGCCCAGGCGATATTCCTCACGCTGCCATTTGACCGACAGTACCCGCTGCCAGCCACCGGCGCGCTGGCTATGCCACTCCGGGCCAACGGTCAGCAGGCGGCTGAGGCTGTCCTTGCTGGCCAGTTCTTCGTACTGATAACCGCCGGCCAGGCGCAACTTGTCGGTCAAAGGCGGATCACCGGGGATGTCGTACCACAGGCCGACGTTCTGCCGCGGCGCCGATAGCTCGGTTTCCACGCCGTAGCTGTGGCCCTGCGGGTTACGCCAGTGGCGCGTCCAGTTGGCACGCAGGCGTGGCCCGACATCGGTGGAGAAACCAAGGCCTAGTCCCATGGTGCGCGGCTCGCGGGTCTGCAGCGTGACTGCAACGGGAATGCGCAACTGGTCGGCCTGGGTCGGAATGGCATCGATCCGTACCGACTCGAAATAGCCACTGGACTGCAAGGCCTGGTACAACTCGGCGATCAGCTCGGAGTCATAGGGTGTATCGGCCTTGAACGGCACCATGCGCCGCAACAAATCCTCATCGAAGGGGAAGTCACCGCTGAAGGCGATATCGCCCAGGCTGTAGCGCGGCCCACTGACGAATACCAGGTCAATATCGGCCACGCCTGCAGCCGGGTCGATCTCCAGGCTCTGCTGGGAAAAACGCCCATCGAAGAAGCCGTAACGCGATGCCTGGTTCTGGATCAGTCGCTTGGCATCTTCGTAACGCCCATGATTGAGCACCGAGCCCGGTTTCAGGCGACTGGCATTGGGCACCCGGAAGGCCGACAGCTCACTGGCCGGGCCTTCGATGCGGATGTTCACCTTGCGCAGACGCACGCGCTCGCCGGGTTCGACCTCGAGCACCAGGCGCGGTGTTTCACCTTCCTCGATGCGACTGCGGATACGCGCCTGGTAATACCCCAGCGCCTGCGCGGCCTTGTCCGCCTCGCTTTCGGCAATGCGACGCAGACGGCGAAGGGCCTGCGCATCACGACCATCGAGGCTCCCGACGTAGCCTTCGATATTGGCCTTCAGCGCCGAATTGCTCGGGGTGACTCGCACGTCCAGCTCGCCTGCGGCAAGGGCGCCAGTGCTGATCAGCAGCAGTACAAGGCTGCGCTGCAAATGTCCATATACACTCATGGCCGGGGATGCTACCACGGAGCGAAGCGCGCGCTAGAAGCGTCGCGCCATGTGCAGACAGCCGGAGTTCAGAATCTGTTCACGATCTTGCGAGCCAAAGAGACGCAATACCGATGGCGGCCCCACAAAAACAGACGAGGAACGCTCGGAGTCGCGTTCGACTTTACGAGTTGTAAATGAGCATGTCCGAGTCTGTTTTTAACGCAGCAGCTCCGACACGCAGCTGATCGTGAACAGATTCTCAGGCGCTGGCGCGCACCACCGGCTGCGGATTCGGGTGGAAAAACACGTGCTCCACCACCGGGCCGATGGCCAACTCGCCGACCTCCTCGTAACCCTGGCGCCGGTAGAACTCCAGGTAGCGCGAGTTGCCGGTGTCCAGCACCACGCCTTGCGAGCCGGAGTCCTCGGCGCACCAGTCGTGCAGGGCCTCGAGCAACTGCTCACCGCGATGCTGGCCCTGGAACTCGGGATGAATGCCCAGCAAGGGCAGTACGTGATAAGGGCCAGGAGGCAGGCAGGCGAGCACGGCATCGTGGTACTCGAGATAGCGCTTGGTGCAACGAAAGCCGGTGCTCAGCAGCATGCGCAGGCGCCAACTCCAGCTCTCGGTGATGTCCAGCCGGCGCTGTGGCGGCGCGATCAAGGCGGCGCCGATCAGACGGTCATCGAGCAGCAGGCCGATGGCCGGCAGATCCTCGTCGAAATGCCGCTGCACCAGCTCACGGATGGTCGCCCGCACGCGCTGGTCGAACCCGGCGCGCTCGGCCTCGAACAGGTAGGCAAAAGTCGGTTCATGGCGGTAGGCGTGATAGAGCAGCGAGCGCACCTCGCGGGCATAACCACCGTCGAGCATGCGGATTTCGGCAGGAGCGTTGTGGGGCATGGCGAACCTCTGTTGTTATCGTTTTCAGAATGTGTGCAGAGTGTGCTGCGCGTCGCGCCATACAGCGTTACAGGCAACTTAGCACCGTAGCCTTCTGGCTGCCAGGCGCTGGTCGCCGGCGCGACGGATCGGCTAGCATCGCCTTTTCGTCCCAGAATCCGCCGCCCATGAAAATCGTCTCGTTCAATATCAATGGCCTGCGCGCCCGCCCTCACCAACTGCAAGCCCTGATCGAAAAGCACCAGCCGGATGTGATCGGCCTGCAGGAAACCAAGGTGGCCGATGAGCAGTTTCCGGAAGCGGAAATCCGCCAGCTCGGCTATCACGTGCACTACCACGGTCAGAAAGGTCACTACGGTGTCGCCCTGCTCTCGCGCCAGGAGCCGCTGAGCCTGCACAAGGGCTTTCCCGGCGATGCAGAAGACGCCCAGCGCCGCTTCATCTACGGCACCTTCGCCGACGCACACGGCAACCCGGTCACTGTGATGAATGGCTATTTCCCCCAAGGTGAAAGCCGTGACCACCCGGTGAAGTTCCCGGCCAAGCAGCGCTTCTATGCCGACCTGCAACAACTGCTGGTGGAACGCTTCGACCCGCAGCAAGCCCTGGTGGTGATGGGTGACATCAACATCAGCCCCGAGGACTGCGACATCGGCATCGGCGAGCCCAACCGCCTGCGCTGGCTGAAAACCGGCAAGTGCAGCTTCCTGCCGGAAGAGCGCGAATGGTTGGCGACCTTGAAGAACTGGGGGCTGGTCGACAGCTTCCGCCACCTGCACCCCGAGGTGAACGACCGTTTCAGCTGGTTCGATTACCGCAGCCGCGGTTTCGAGGACGAGCCCAAACGCGGCCTGCGCATCGACGTGATCCTCGCCAGCCAGCCACTGCAGGCACGTCTCAAGGATGCCGGCATCGACTATGACCTCCGTGGCATGGACAAGCCCTCGGATCATGCCCCTATCTGGCTGGAACTGGCCTGAGAACCTGTTAAAAGTTTGCTGCGCGTCGGCCATGCTGCGTTGAAATCAAGCTGGAACGCCAGCCCGGGCTGGGCGCCCCCGTCGAAATACTCATTTACAGCTCGTAAACTCGAGTGCGAGCCCAGTGCGTTCTTCGCTTGATTCGCGGGGCCGCCATTGGTATCGCCTGGCTCTAGCTCGCGAGATTTTGAACAGGTTCTGAGCACCCACGAGGCGCAACGCCTCGTCATATTCCTGCAACCTGACTGACTTAATCTGCGCGGCACTTTCCCTCACCCATCAGAAGGTGCCTGCCGCATGCCGCGCGCTTCGTCCGCTGTCGACCGCGACCTTTGGAGTCGCACCCTGTCCCTGCTGCTCCTGGGCTTCATCTGCTATGCCCTGCCTCTGTCGGTGCTCGCTGCCCTGCCCGCTTCGCAGAACGGTCAACCGGTGTTGAGCATCCAGGGTTCCAACACCATCGGCGCCAAGCTTGGCCCGGAATTGGTCAAAGGGCTGTTCGAAGCTCAGGGCCTGCATGACATCCAGATCCAGGATGGCAGCCGCGACAATGAACAACGCGTGCTGGCACGCCAGGCCGACGGTCGCCTGGTAATGATCGAGGTCGCGGCGCACGGCTCCGGTACGGGATTTACCTCGCTCAAGGATGGCACCGCCGACCTCGCCGCCTCCTCGCGCCCGATCAAGGACGCCGAAGTCGCCAGACTCAAGACTCTCGGCGACATGCGCAGCTCACAGGCCGAACAGATCATCGCCATCGATGGCCTGGCGATCATCCTGCACCCCAGCAATCCCATCGCGGCCCTGAGCGTGGCGCAGGTCGCCCAGCTGTTCTCCGGGGAGGTCAATGACTGGTCGGCACTCGGCGGCAAGCCCGGCGCGGTTCGCCTGTATGCGCGCGATGACAATTCCGGCACCTACGACACCTTCAAGGAACTGGTGCTGGCACCCGCGGGCCGCGCCCTGGCGGCAACGGCCCAGCGCTTCGAGTCCAGCACCCAGCTTTCCGATGCCGTCAGTAGCGACCCGAACGGCATCGGTTTCATCGGCCTGCCCTATGTGCGTCAGGCAAAAGCCGTGGCCATCGCCGCAGGCGATTCGCAGCCAATGCCTCCCAGCACCACACTGATCGCGACCGAGGATTACCCGCTGTCGCGGCGCCTGTTTCTGTACAACCAGCCGCAGCTGGACAACCCCTGGGCCCGCGCCCTGATCGACTTCGCCCACAGCCCGCGCGGCCAGGCTATCGTCGAGCGTAGCGGTTTCATCGCCCAGACCGTGCAAGCGGTGCGGGTCACCGCCGACGCGAAGATGCCAGCCGATTACCGCCAACTGGCCGAGCAGGCGCAACGATTGTCGGTGAATTTCCGCTTCCAGGAGGGCAGCGCGACGCTGGACAACAAGGCTCATCGAGATCTGGGGCGTGTACTGGACTACCTCCGGCAGCATGACAAGCTGCAAGGCAAGGTGGTGCTGGTCGGGTTCGGCGATCCGAAGAACGACCCACAACGCGCCGAGCTGCTGTCGAAGCTGCGCGCCATGGCCGTGCGCCGCGAGCTGGCCAAGCAAGGCGTATTGCCACGCGAGGTCACCGGCCTCGGTGACGAGCTGCCGGTCGCCGCCAACAGCGAAGACAACGGGCGCATTCGCAATCGCCGCGTCGAGGTCTGGGTTTACTGAATCTGCCGCTGTGGCGCGCCGTCACGTCGCTGGGGCTTGGCAGAATGACAAAGCGGCGTTAGCCTTTGCAGCGCGTGACGCCGGGCCCCTCTGGCGGTGAGTCTCTCACCGTGATGTCGGAGTCACTGAGTCGAATATCAACTCAGGCAGACATAAGGGAGGGCTCATGGACGCTCTACTTGCCTTTTTCACCACTTCGTACTTCGGTACACCCGGCTGGTTCTGGCTAGCCTTTCTGGCACTCATCCTCACCCTGCTGATTCTGGATCTTGGCGTCCTGCATCGCGATCAACACGAGATCGAGATGCGCGAAAGCCTGCTGCTGTACAGCGGCTATTTCAGCGTGGGCGTGGCCTTCGGCGGCTGGATCTGGTGGCAGCTCGGCGCCACCAAGGCCATGGAGTACTACACGGGATTCCTCGTCGAACAGTCGTTGTCGATGGACAACGTGTTCGTCATGGCGATGATCCTCGGTTACTTCAATATCCCGCGCAAATACCAGCACCGCGTGCTGTTCTGGGGCATTCTCGGGGTCATCGTCCTGCGCGCCATCATGATCGGTCTGGGAACGGCCCTGGTGCAGGAATTCGAGTGGATTCTGTACATCTTCGGCGCCTTCCTGCTGTTCAGCGGCATCAAGATGCTGCGCAGTGGCGACGAGGAATCGCACCCGGATCTGGCGCAGAACCCGATGATCCGCTTCGTGCGCCGGCATCTTCGCGTCACCGACGACATGCACGAGGGTCGCTTTCTCGTGCGCATCAAGGACAAGGTCAGCGGTAAACCACTGCTCTATGCCACCCCGCTGCTGCTGGCGCTGGTGCTGATCGAGCTGGCCGATCTGGTCTTCGCCGTCGACAGCGTGCCGGCAGTACTGGCCATCTCCCAGGATCCGTTCATCGTCTACACCTCGAACATCTTCGCCATTCTCGGCCTGCGCGCCTTGTACTTCGCCCTGGCGGCACTGATGCACCGTTTCATCTACCTGAAGTACGCCCTGGCGCTGGTGCTGATGTACATTGGTGGCAAGATCTTCCTGCACGACCTGGTCAAGGTGCCGGCCCTGCTGTCGCTGGCCGTGACGATCGGCCTGCTCGCTGGCGGCGTGATCCTGTCGCTGATCAAGACCCGCGACCAGAAACCGGCCTAGCAAGGAGAGGCGATGCCCGACGTGCGCATAGAGCTCATCGAGCGACAAGGCCAGAAGCTTTGGCAAGTGCGCGTCGGGCGCCGTGCCCTGACCTTCCGCGAGGAGCAGGCCGCCCGTACCTTCGCCGCCCAGCTGCATGCACGATTGAGTTGGCTGGCAGAAGACAGGTAGCCGCTGGCAGCGCCGCATCAACCGACTCAGGCGCAGCAATCTCCACCTGGAAAAACCAAGGCCCGCATATGCGGGCCTTGGTTTTTCTGGCAGTTGCCATCAGCGGCTGGCTTTCATCACATCACGCGGCACGTACTTGCCGATCTCGTACTTGCCGATGGCTGCGCGGTGCACTTCGTCCGGGCCGTCGGCCAGACGCAGGGTACGCTGCATGGCGTACCAGTAGGCCAGCGGGAAGTCGTTGGAGACCCCGGCACCACCGTGCATCTGGATTGCCCGGTCGATCACCTTGAGTGCGACGTTGGGAGCGACCACCTTGATCTGGGCGATTTCGCTGGCGGCGATCTTGTTGCCCACGGTATCCATCATGTAGGCCGCATTGAGTGTCAGCAGACGTGCCTGGTTGATCTCCATGCGCGAGTCGGCGATATGGTCGATGTTGCCGCCCAGGCGTGCCAGCGGCTTGCCAAAGGCGGTACGCGAAATCGCACGTTTGCACATCAGTTCCAACGCCCGCTCAGCCATGCCGATCGAACGCATGCAGTGGTGAATACGGCCTGGGCCGAGGCGCCCCTGGGCGATCTCGAAACCACGGCCCTCTCCCAGCAACACGTTCTCGTACGGCACGCGTACGTTCTCGAACAGCACTTCGGCGTGGCCATGTGGCGCATCGTCGTAGCCGAATACCGGCAGCGGACGCAGCACGGTGACGCCCGGTGCATCCATCGGCACCAGGATCATCGAATGCTGCTGGTGGCGCGGCGCATCCGGATTGGTCAGGCCCATGAAGATCATCACCTTGCAGCGCGGATCGCAGGCGCCGGATGTCCACCATTTACGGCCATTGATCACCCACTCGTCACCTTCACGACGAGCATTGGCCTGCATGTTGGTGGCATCGGACGAGGCAACACCCGGCTCGGTCATGGCGAATGCAGAGCGAATCTCGCCAGACAGCAGCGGCTCCAGCCACTGCTGCTTCTGCGCCTCGTTGCCATAGCGCACCAACACTTCCATGTTGCCGGTATCGGGCGCGGCGCAGTTGAACGGCTCCGGGCCGATCAAGGAGCGGCCCATGATCTCGGCCAGCGGCGCGTATTCGGTATTGCTCAGGCCGGCGCCATAGTCCGACTCGGGCAGGAACAGGTTCCACAGGCCTTCGGCCTTGGCCTTGTTCTTCAGCTCTTCCATGATTGCCGTCGGCTGCCAGCGATCACCTTCGGCTACCTGCTGCTCGAATACCGCTTCAGCCGGGTAGACGTGCGCTTCCATGAATGCCGTGACGCGCTCGCGCAGCTCTTGAACCTTGGGGGAATAAGCGAAATTCATCGGGCTACCTTCTGACGGGTCTGTGTGTAACAAGAGGGTGTGAGGTTGTGGAAATGATGCTAGAACAGCGCTTAAGATTTATCGAACCTATTTTCAGCGTGTATGAACATTCATAACCGATATATGATCGACTGATATCGACGCCCCTGGAGCACTGCCGGCATGAACCTGACCAAGGTGGATCTCAACCTCTTCATCGTCTTCGACGCCATCTACACCGAGGCCAATCTGACCCGTGCCGGACAGATCGTCGGCATTACCCAGCCAGCCGTTTCCAACGCCCTCGCCCGCCTGCGCGAAACCTTCAACGATCCGCTGTTCGTGCGCACCGCTCAGGGCATGGTGCCGACGCCCATGGCGCAGAACATCATCGGCCCGGTGCGCAACGCCCTGCAGTTGCTGCGCGTGTCGGTACAGGAAAGCCGTACCTTCAACCCGCAGCAGGCGAACAAGACCTACCGCATCAGCATGACCGACCTCTCCGAGCAGATTCTTCTGCCGCCGCTTTTTCAGCGTCTGCGCCGCCAGGCCCCGAACGTATGCATCGAGAGTTTTCTGGCCAAACGTCGCGAAACCACCAAGGAACTGGCCGCTGGCCGCCTGGATTTCGCCGTCGATGCACCGCTGAACACCGACCCGCAGGTTCGCCACGTCAAGTTGCTGGATGATCGCTACGTTTGCGCCATGCGCCCCGGCCACCCACTGGCCAAGGAAAAGATCAGCCTCGACGAATATCTGTCGCTGACTCACATCCACATCTCCAGCCGTCGTAGTGGTCTCGGCTACGTTGACCTGGCGCTGGGCAAGATGGGCATTCAGCGCAAGATCGCCCTGCGCTCGCAGCACTATCTGATGGCCAGCAGCGTGATGCTGCAGACCGATATGGTGATGACCGTGCCGGAGCGCTTCGCCCGTCGCCATAACCTGCACCATGTGACGTTGCCAGTTGGCGACGTGCCGGCCCTGGAAACCCATCTGTACTGGCACGAGAGCACGGATCAGGATCCGGCCAATCGCTGGATGCGCGAACAGATGATCGAGCTGGCCCAACAGGTCGCCGCTCAGGAGAAGAAGGCCGAACAAGCGGCGTGAGTGAAAGACCATAAATGCAACAAGGCCCGCAAATGCGGGCCTTGTCGTTTTCGCGGAAGCGGGATCAGCGGGCGAGCTTGCTATCAACCGACAGCTTGCCGGCGCCTTCGAACACCAGGGCGATGCTGATGGCCAGCAGTGCCAGAGCGAATTCGTAGCCGTTGTTGCTCATGAAGAAACCATTGGCCAGGTGTACGGTGAAGATGGCCACCAGCATGGTCACGGCCAGCACAGCCGCAGCCGGACGCACCAGCAGACCGATGATCAGCGCTACACCACCGAAGAACTCGGCGCTACCGGCCATCAGCGCCATCAGGTAGCCCGGTGCCAGGCCGATGCTTTCCATCCACTGGGCAACCCCTGCCAGACCATAACCGCCGAACCAGCCGAACAGCTTCTGCGAGCCATGGGCGGCGAAGGTGATACCGGCGATGATGCGCAGGACGGTAATGCCGAAACCGGCTTGGCTAGCAGTAATGCTCTTGATCAGGTTGTTCATTTGCAAGGCTTCCTTTGATGTGTGGGAGTTGATGGCGCAGAGAATATCCAATTTATTCGATTAAAAAACAGCAAAATTCCGCTTATCAAAATCGAAAAATTAGATCATTAATTGGCCGTCACGCGCTGTCCTTGCGGCTCCAACAGATAGCGCTCACGGTCATAAGCAAGGTAGTACTTATTAACCGCGTTCACATAGCTCACCACCCCCATGCCCATCTGCTCCATGGCCACACGCTCGACCTGAAAGAACCACTGGTTGGGGTTGAGGCCTCGCCTGCGCGCTTCGGCACGCAGGCTCTGAACCCGTTGCGGGCCCAGGTTATAGCCCGCCAGCACGAATGCCATGCGCTCGCGCTCGTTGAGCTGCGGGCTATTGAAGAAATTACGGCGAATCATCGCCAAGTACTTGCTGCTGGCCTGAACGTTGCCATCGACATTCTGGATATTGCTCACGCCCACGCTACGCGCGGCGGCCGGGGTAATCTGCATCAACCCCGTGGCACCGTTGGTGCCACGGGCCGTAGGGTTGAGTGTCGATTCCTTGAACGCCAACGCAGCCAGCAACAGCCAGTCGAAATCCTGCTGACGGGCGTGCTGCTGCAGCACCGAACGCACCTTTTCCAGGCGCTGACGCTCGGCGCGGCCCAGGGGCGAATGAACCTTGTACAGGCGCCGGTAGACACGCTGAAAGGCAGCGTCCTGATCGGCTGGGCTCTGGTAACCGCCGAAGAAACGGTCGATGCTGGCCCGCAACATGGGCGCATCGGGGCGCACGAACCATTTCATGTCGCCATCGCGCGCCAATACCAGGTGCTTGTCGACCCGCAGCTTGGGCATCACCTTGGCCCAGCGCTCGGCAATCGGCAGCTCTACCGCAGTACGCTCGAAGATGCCGGCCTGCACCATTTCCAACACGTCCTCCACCGCCAGGGTCGGGTCGACCCACTCGACGACGATAGGCGGCAACTTGCGATCGGCCAGTTGCTGGTTGATCAGTCGCAGCGCTTCGCCAACAGCGCTGCCTGCCGGCAATGAGAGGCTGCGTCCGGCCAGTTGCTCGAGACTGCGGTAATGCCTGTTGCCCTGCTTCGATACCAGCACCAGGGGAACATCGCTGCGAATCGCCGTACTGGCACTGACATCGTGCCCTGTACGCACGTTGAGCAGTTCGCCTGGCGCGACCAGATCGCCCTCACCGCGCTGCAGGGCGCCGAGCAACTGATCCTTGGCCTTGGGGATGATCTTCAGCGTCAGGCTACGCCCGTCGCGGGAGTTGCGATTGAGGTACTGCTCGAAAGCACGTAAACGGTGGTATTCGACACCGATGCTTTGCCCTTTGACCGAGCCCGAGCTGTTACGGCTTTGATTGACCAGCACACGCAACTCTCCGCTGCTGCGAATGGCCGGCAAGTCCCGGGTACTGCGAGCCTGACCTGTGAACTCAGGCGGGCCGGCCAGGCGCGCGCTGACCGACAGCGGCAACATGGCCAACAGGCACAGGATCAGCAGCAATCGCGACATCGATTCTCCAGAAATGGCGGCAAGCCGCCGAAGCCTCGCGGGGTTCATAGCCTGCTCTTCGCCGATGCGCGACAGACGACAACTGGCTGCAACCCCGTCAAACACGTTCCCATGACGGGCACGGGGCGCGGAGAGTGGCACAGCCAAGCGCTGCAGCGCCACCCCACAGCCTTGCATCAACCTTAAAAACAGAGACCAACTTATTGTTTTAAATCGATTTTCTGACGAACGGATGGAAGCTGCTATTCTGCCCCTTCGCTTACATCAGGTGGCACCATGCAACTCATCGATATCGCCGTCAATCTCACTCACCCCAGCCTCGCCTCACAGGCCGAAGCCCTGCTCGAACGCGCCTATGCCGCTGGCGTGTGTCAGATGGTGCTGACCGGCACCAGTCTGACCGAAAGCGAAGCCAGCCTCGCACTTTGCCGACAGCTGGACGCCAGCGGCGAGCGCTTGTTCAGCACCGCGGGGGTTCATCCGCACGATGCCAGTTCCTGGAACAACGCCAGCAGCGCAGCACTCAAGGCCTTGCTGGCCGAGCCTTCGGTGCGTGCCGTTGGCGAATGCGGCCTGGACTTCGACCGCGACTTCTCACCCCGCCCCGCTCAGGAAAAAGCCCTGGAGCAGCAGTTGGCACTGGCGGTCGAACTGAACATGCCGGTGTTCCTCCACGAGCGCTCTGCCAGCCAGCGCATGCTGGAGATTCTCCGTGACTTTCGCGATCAACTGCCGGCGGCCGTGGTGCATTGCTTTACCGGCGAACGCAGCGCCCTGTATGCCTACCTTGATCTCGACCTGCATATCGGCATCACTGGCTGGGTTTGCGATGAGCGCCGTGGCACGCACCTGCATCCGTTGCTCAAGGACATCCCCGGCGATCGCCTGATGCTGGAAACCGACGCGCCCTTCCTGTTGCCACGCAGCCTGCGACCGAAACCCAAGAGTGGGCGCAACGAACCGGCCTTCCTTGGCGAGGTACTGCGCGAGGTCGCCTTGCACAGAGGCCAGTCTGAGCAGGCGCTGGCTGCGCAGACCACCGCCTGTGCGCGGGCGTTCTTCGATATGCCGGCCATACTAGATGAAGCAGCGCAAGAGTTTTGATTGACGTCAAGACTCTGACAAATAGCCGAGGCATACTGCTGGCAATTAGCCAATACCGACCGCAACGAGACGGATAACAACAGCATGGGCGCCTGGATCAGCAATCTCTCTCTGAAGTACAAGTTCTGGGCGGTCAACGCCGTCGCACTGATCATCAGCCTGATGCTAGTGCTGTTCGCGCTACATACCGAGCAACAGGCGCGCAGTGCCGATGCCAGGCAGGTCGCTGTCGAACAGTCGCGCCTGCTCCACCAATGGCCACAGCAGGCTGCCTTGCCCAACGCGACGAATATCCAGGTGCTGCAAGGCAACGGCAGTTTGCCGGGCGCCCAGGGCGGCGCCGATGCCAGCGGTTGGCAGGTGCTGGCCCACGATGCCTGGTTCGGTGACAACCCGCTTATCGGTGCGCAGCACGTCTCGCTCGGCGACGGGCACAATCTGGCAATCCTCGCGCGTGCGCCCAGCCTGCTCGATCTCTTCGCCCAACACGCCTTTTCCTATGCGCTCGCGGTCGCGATTCTGATGCTGTTGCTGCTGGCCGCTTCGCAATTGCTGATCCGCTTTCTGCTCAGTCACCTCAATACGCTCAAGGACGTGATGCTGCAGGCTGAGCGCAGTGGCGACCTGTCTTTGCGTGTACCGCTGGATAGCCGCGACGAAGTCGGCCAGATGGCCGCAGCCTTCAATGCCATGCAGGCCGGCTATCAACGCGTGGTCGGTACCGTCGGCCAGGTCGCGGCGGAACTGAACAACGGCACCCGCAGCATGGCCGAACGCATGGGTAGCGTGCGCCAGGGCATGCTCAGCCAGCAGAGCGAAACCGATCAGGCCGCTACCGCGATCAATGAAATGTCCACCACGGTGCAGCACATCGCCGAGCATGCCGGCAGCACCCGGGATCAGTCGCACAACGCCGATCAACTGGCGCGCGCCGGGCAGCAAGTGGTCGAACGCGTCGAGCAATCCATCGCCGCGCTGTCGCAAGGCGTACGGCAGAGCGCCGGCAGCATCGAGCGCCTGGCCGAGGACAGCCAGCACATCAGCCGTGTGGTCGGTGTGATCCATGGCATCGCCGAACAGACCAACCTGCTCGCCCTCAATGCCGCCATCGAAGCGGCGCGTGCCGGTGAAATGGGCCGTGGCTTCGCCGTCGTCGCCGATGAGGTGCGCAACCTGGCCAAGCGCGTGCAGGACTCCACCGACGAAATCACTCAGATGATCGGCAACCTACAGGGCGGCACCCGTGACGCCGTGGAGTTCATGCGTGAGAGCTCGGAGAACGCCAATCACTGCGTACAACTGGCACAAGAGGCAGGCGAGTCGCTGGCGGCAATCACCGCGGCAGTAGCGTTGATGCGTGACAGCAACACGCAGATTGCTGTGGCAGCCAACCAGCAGAGCCAGGTCGCCGAGGAGATGACCCGCTCGGTGGTTGGTATCCGCGACGTTACCGAGCAAACTGTCGGCCAGACCCTCGAGTCGGCGGCCACCAGCCAGCAACTGGCCGAACTGGCCGCAGAACTGAGCAAGGCCATCCGCCAGCTACGCCTGTAACCACGGCCTTAGGCTATCTGGTTCATAGCCAGGAGCAATTCGTCACGGCCGCATTGGCAGTCCTAGACTTCATTTCATCGAGTCAAGGATTGCCCCATGGACACTCATCCCAACCTGCCGCCCCTGCTGGCCGTATTGCTGTTTCTACTATCACTGACGCTGCTGCTGATCGGCGCCTGGCACCTCAGCTTCGTACCACTGGCGCTCGGCCTCATCGGGCTGTACGCCGCCCTGGCGCTACGGCCTCATGGCCTCTCTCCGACGTGACAAACCGTGCAACCTTTCTGCAATGGACGCCGCACCAGCAAGCGTCTATTACTCGAACAACAGGTAACTTCCTCGAACTTTTTCTTCGCGACTGCATGGCCATGCCCATGATGCGAACGAAAACTGCAATTTGGCCGCTGGTCGGACGAATTGAAGGGAAAAGTCATGGCACGATAGAATCGCCAACATATTGACCAAGGATAGTCGTATGTCGCCACTGCGGCATTTTCTTGTCACAACCCTGCTGACATTGCTTTGCCAGTTATCCGCCAATGCCGAAACAGCGCCCTACCCGCTGGATCGCCCGGCATTGACAGTACACCTGGCGGATGGACAACGCCTGACATTCAGCCTCCAGCAATTGCAACGCCTGCCCCAAGGCAGCATTCAGTTGCGTGATGGTGAAGGCGTCATGCAGAACTGGGTAGGCGTCCCTCTTCACCAACTGCTTGCGCAGATTCCCGGCGCCGACAACGGCAAACCCTTGCACACCACTGCACTCAACCATTACTCGGTGCTGGTTCCCTACGAGGACATCCAGCGCTACCAGCCCCTGATCGCCTACCAACTCAATGGGCGCTTCATGTCGATTCGCGACTATGGCCCCCTGTATTTGATCTACCCCTTCGACGATCACCCCGAACTGCGCCAGCAGATGTTCTATAACCGCTCCATCTGGCAGCTCAGCGAGATTCATGTCGAGTGACTCCGATGCCTGATACGCCCGCCAAGTACCCTGCCATGCCAGCACGTCTGAAGATCGTCGCCCTGGCCGCATTGGTGATCGCCATGACCCTGACCGTGGCCGGCTCGTTGTGGCTGGTGCAGAAGCAGGCCAGGCAACTGGCCTTGCCGACGCTGCATAGCGAGTTATGGCAGGCCTACCAGATCCACATGGAGCTGGATCGGCTGTTGCTGGCAGCTCAGGCGCTTCTGGACGGCAAACTTGCGAGTGACGACCTGGTCGTACGGGTTCAGGTGCTGCGCAGCCTGACCCAGCCACTGGAAGGCCAGCATCTGTTCGACTTTCTCCCTGAATCACGCCCGGCCGCCGAAACCACCCTGAAGCGCGTCATCGCGCTCAGTCGCGACTGGGATCAACGCGCACACTGGGGCGATACGCCAGGCGTCAGGCAGATCGCCGAGCAAGCCGTACAAGCATTGCCCGCGCTGCAACGGCCGATGCACGAGGTGATGGTCGCGACCAACATCTCGCTGGCCAACGAGCTGGATGTCGAGCGCCAGCACCTGTATCAGTACTTCACCGGCCTGGGCTGGGCCTTGCTCGGCCTGCTGCTCGGTGGTTCGCTGCTGGTACTGCGCCTGGTCGGCAACTACCGCGAAGCCCGCGAGCTTTCACACAACCTGAGCGAGCTCAATCAACACCTGGAACAGCGGGTAACGGAGCGCACCGCCGAACTGGCCGAGGGCCAGGCACTGCTGCGGCAGATTCTCGATGCCAGCCCCAGCGATGTGGCGCTCACCGACAGCAGCGGCAAGCAGGTCTACTTCGTCAACCAACGTCTGATGCAGCGGCTGAACCTGAGCTCACCCAATGACTTTTCGCTGAGCCGCCTGTTCAGCAACGCCCGTGAGGCCCTGCATTTTCGTGAAGCCCTGCAAGCACGCCATCGCGTCGATGACTGGGAGGGCATGCTGGCTGGCGAAGAGCCCTATTGGGGCGTGGTTTCCGGGCGCCTGCTGGAATATCAAGGAGGCCCCGCACTGCTGATCTGGAGCTACGACATCAGCCTGCGCAAACGCATGGAGCAGGAGCTTCTGGTACTGGCCACCACCGACGCACTGACCGGGCTGAACAATCGCCACGCATTCATGCAACGCGCCAACGAACTGCTGAAGACCGCTGAGCGCTACGATCAGAACTGCACCTTGCTGATGCTGGACATCGACTACTTCAAGCAGATCAACGACAACCACGGCCACCAGATGGGTGATCAGGTGCTGGCCAGCCTGGGACAGTTGCTCACCAGGGAACTGCGCGAAGTCGATATCGTCGGCCGCCTCGGTGGCGAAGAGTTCGCTGCCCTGCTGGCGCAGACCGACCAGATCGACGCGCTGCAAGTAGCCGAACGTCTTCGCGCCAGCGTGGAAGCCATGCCGCTGTCTTGCGCCAACGGCCACCCACTGAGCCTGACGCTGAGCATCGGCCTGGCGAGCCGACATCCAGCCGAACCGCTGGAGGGTGTACTGGGACGCGCCGATATGGCGCTGTACAAGGCAAAGACATCTGGACGCAACCGCGTCTCCTGGGCCAGGAACTGAGACCTTGGCGTCTCGAACAAGACGCCAAGGGCGCTGAATCAGCCGAACACCGTCACCGTCTGCCGACTCAACGCGATCAACTCACCGCTCGGGCTCCACATCGCCGCAGCCACATGACCATAACCGTCTCGCGCATGCTCTATTTCCGCCCGGTACAGGCACCAGTCTTCGCTACTCAGCGTCTGCAGCGGCTGGACGAACTCGATGGTCCAGGTCAGCGAGCTACCTGGTGCAGGGCTCTTCAGGTGCGGCAACACCGCTGGCGGCCAGGCATCGACCAGTGCCAGTAGGTACGCCTCGCTCAATGCTTGTGGTTCGGCCTCGCCCCGCAGGCGCACCCAGCCCCCCATCTGGCGCGACTGATTATTGGAGAAAGGCATGCCGCCTATGCCCCAACGCATGGCCAGAAACCGGGTGAACTCCGGAGTGACGTTACGCACGTAGGGCAGCTCCTGGCACTGCTCGACCGCGGCGATCTGCGGTGCAGGCAATGCCTGCACCGAGATGGCAGACGCACGCGCGGCACCGAAGCTACCCTGCACCATGGTCACTACCTGGCCGTCCTGCACGGCACGCAAACACAACTGACTGACCGCCTTGCCTTCGCGCAGCACCTCGGCCTGAAAACTCACCGGCACCTCTGCCGCAACCGGGCCAACGAAGGTGATGGCCAGCGAGCGAACTGGACGCCCTTCCGGCACTTTGGCGCGCATCGCCTCGAGCGCCAGTGCCGCCACCAGGCCGCCAAAACTGGCGCGCCCCTGTCCCCATTCGGCGGGGATCACCACGACATCGGGATCGCGACGCACCGCGTCCAGCAACTCGGAAAAGATCATAGGCACCTCATACGTCATCAATGGCGACGATCTTAGGGGATGCGGGAGGCCGAACGATAGGCCGGCAATACGCCCGTTCGGTCATATTGCCGGCGAGAATGGCACCCTATCCCTGAAAGGGAAAATCACCATAGAGCGCCAGCAAGGCATCATCAGCACGCTGCTCGGCAAGCTGCAGAGCCTGTTGCCAGATGGCCCGACAAGGCGCCAGAGTCGGGAGCGACTCGCTTTGCGCGAGCCATTGCAAGCGGTCATGCCAGTCGCCCAGCTGGCTCTGCGCACGCTTGAGTCTCAGCTGCACGGCTTTGCTCAAGCCGCTTTGCGCCGGGTAGGTTTCCGCGGCATAGCGAACTCGCTTGATCAGCAGGCGCAGGCGATGACGATCATGCGCCGGGTCGCGCAAGGCCTGCGCCAGCTTGTCTTGCTGACGCCGCAAACGACGTCGGATGCGTTTTTCCACCGATTTCAGCTGGCCTTGCCTGGCGGCCTCGCGCCAGCTCGCCGGCCAGGCATCGAGCAACAACATCAGTTCGGCAAGCTCGCGGCTGCTGGCAATCGCGGCATAGCCTGCGGCACGCTGACCAGCATCGACCGCTGCCAATTGCGGCAAACCCAGCCGCTCCAGTTCGGCCACCAGCACCTCGCGATCACGCAGCGGGCCACTGAGACGCCCCAACACCGCTGCGCCCTGCTCCAGCGCATCCACTGCCGGGAGCCCGCGTAGAGGACGCAGCAAGCTGCGTAGTTGGCGCAGGGCGATGCGCAGATCGTGCAACGCCTCGGTATCGGTACAACTGGTCAATCGTGCCTGACAGGCATACAGGCGCACCTGCAATGCCAATACACGATTGAGGCAATGTTCGATGAAATCGCTCATGTTCGTTCCTCCCGAACGACGATGGGCCAAGCTAACAACACCGAGCCTATCGCATACACGTGACCATTGGTCGCTAGCGCGAAAAACGCCAGGGCAGCGCCCGACGCAGATCCCCCAGCGCCTGGAGCAGAGCCACGCGCGAAGCCGGCTGACCCGCATAGCGTTGCTGTTCGAAACAACGGGCGAACGCCTCGATCTGCGCCGCCTGCGCCGGCAGCTCACGAGCGGCACGCAAAGCGAAGGAGCGTGCGCCCTCACCTACCTGACGCTGTACCCCGTGGCGCGCCAACAAGCGTTCGAACTTGCGGAAAACCTGGCGCTGCGGATCCGCCCGCTGCTGCCAGGGTTTGAGCAGCCAGAGCGCCAGAAGGCCAAGCAGTAGCCCCCCCGTGCCGACCAGAGCCAGCGCCAGACGCTGCCAGTCGAGGCTACCGAACCAGTTCTGCAACAGCTTCAATTGCTGCTCGCCCTGGTAGCCCAGTACCCAGCGCTGCCAACCGTAATTGAGGTTCTCCCAGCTCAGACGCAATTGATTGAGCCAGGCCAGCTCGCGGTAGCGCAGCGGCGAGAACGGCTGGTCGTCGAGAAAGCCGTCCTCTTCGGCCAGCGCCTCTTCCAGTCCCTGCTCGATACGCTGCGGTGCGACCTGAAAGGTCGGGTCGATGCTGCGCCAGCCCTGCCCCGGCTGCCAGTATTCGACCCAGGCATGGGCGTCGAACTGACGAACCTGAATGTAGTTGCCATTGGGATTCAGTTCGCCGCCCTGATAGCCCGCCACCACCCGTGCCGGGATGCCGGCAGCACGCAGGACGAAAGTCATCGCGCCGGCATAGTGCGCGCAGAAACCACGGCGGGTGTTGAATAGGAAGTCGTCGATGCTGTCACGCCCCAACGGCTGCGGGCGCAGGGTATAGACGTAAGGTTCACGATTGAAGTGCTGCAACAGCGCCGCCACCAACGCGTCGGCCTGCGGATACTGCGCCTGCAATTCAGCAGCCCAGGCGCGGCTGCGCGGGTCACCCTGTGCAGGCAATTGCAGAGCACGCTGCAAGGCCGGCGCGGCGATCTCCGCTTCACGCAGTGCCTGGGGCCAGGAACGCACCTGATAGAGCAAGGGCCGATCCACAGGGCGCCGTCGCTGCCAGCGGAAATCCGTCATCATCCGCGCGTCGCTCTGCGTCATCTCGCCGACATCCAGTGCGAACAACCAGGGTTTGCCGCTGGGCTGCATGATGATGCTGTAATCGAGTGCCTCACCTGCCTTACTCCACTGCGGCGACGCCGGCAGCTCGGCGTAGCTGGACTGCGACCAGCGCCGGCCATCGAAACGCTCCAACGTCAGGGCGCGCCAGTAGAGTTGCTCGCGCGGCGGCACAACGCCTTCGAAACTGGCACGGAACGCCAGCGCCGAGGATCGGCTGAGTTCGGCGATATCGGCCGGCTCCATGCTGTCCGATAAGCCGGTCACACCCTTGTCACTGGGCACCGGCAGCGACCACAGCGGCCCCATGCGCGGGAAGAACACGAACAGCAGCAGCATCAGCGGCAGAGCCTGCAACAGCAGGCTGCTGGCCAGTCGCAATGTCGGCCAGGGGCGCTCGGCGAAACCGCTGTGCTGCAGCCCCACCAGCGCAGCCAGCAGCGCGGTAACCGGCAGCAAGCTGTAGAGCGCAGCGAGAATGCCGTCCTCGAACAGGTAGGCCGTGACCACACAGAAGAAACCGAGAAAGATCAGCACCAACGCATCGCGTCGGCTGCGCATCTCCAGCAGCTTGAGGATGAAGGTGGCAATCAGCAGCACCACGGCCGCGTCCAACCCGACCAGCGTGCCGCGCGACAATAGGATGCCGGCCAGCACCAGCACCATCAGCCCGCCCTTGGCCCAGCCATTGGGGTAACGCGCGCGCATGCGAAATATCTGCACACGCCACCCCGCGGCGACCAGCCAAAGGGCGATCGTCCACAGCGGCAAGTGCACCAGATGCGGCAGGATCACCAGAACCTGCGCCACCAGCAACCAGGTCAGGGCAATGCGCGGAATGCCCGGCAGCACGCTCATGCCCGCTCTCCGAACAGGGCCAGAGCGCGTAGGCAGGCATCGCGATGGCCTTCGCCATAATCCGGCGCGATCACCTGCCCCGGCAGTTGCAGGCCGAATGCCTGCTGGCGTTCGGAAAACTGCAGTACCCAATGGCAGAGCAGTGACAAACGCATTTCGCTGTCACCGCCCAGGCTGTCGAAGTCCAACCACAGATCGCGGCCGCTGAGCATGGCGAAGTCCTTCACCAACAGGCCCTGACCGCGTGAGTAAGCCTTCCAGTCCAGGCGACGCTTGGAATCGCCTGGCTGATAGTCGCGCAAGCCCTGGAAATCATCGGCACCCTGACCACGGGCACGCATGCCCTCGTCTTCCTCCTCATCACCAAGACCGGCCGACAGCGGCAGGTCGCCCTCCAGCGGACGCGGATAGACCAGTACCGCCTGATCCAGGTCGACCCAGCTCCAGGCCACCAGCAAGCCCAGAGGAAAACGGCTTTCCACCCGCAGGCGCTCAGGCCGCAGCCAGCCACGACGCACGGCAGGCAAATCGAGATCCACCTCGGTCTGGCCCTCACGCGGCACATCGCGCAGCAGCAGATCGCTCGGTGGCCACCCCAGCGCCACAGCCTGATGTTCACGTTCGCGGCTTTCCAGGCGTACGCGAAAACGTGCCTGCTCGCCGACGAACACGGCACCGCCGCCGCCGGCCTTGAGCACCAACCCGGCCAGATTTCGATAGGTGTGCAGGATGGTGACGACGAACACCGACATCAGCAGGAAGGTCAGCCCGTAGGCCAGGCTGTTCTGGTAGTTGATCCCCACCAGCAGCATCAGCAACAGCGCCATGGCAAAGGCAGCGCCCACCCGGCTGGGCAGGATGAAGATGCGCCGCTGGTTGAGGCGCACACTGGCCGCTGGTGGAATCCGCCTGGCCAACCAGCGTCGCCACAGTGGTTTCAGCGCTGCACGCATCAGAGCGCCGGCACTTCGCGCAACAACCACTGCACCAGGCTGCCACCACCGTGGCCGGTGGGGTCGGCACGCTCACGCAGGCGATGCCCGACGACCGACGGCAGCACCGCCTGTACGTCCTCGGGAATCACGTAGTCGCGTTCGGCCAGCAATGCCCAGGCCCGCGCGGCAGCCAGCAGAGCCAGGCTGGCGCGCGGCGACAGGCCCCAGGCGAACTGCGGTTGACTGCGGGTCGCCTCGACCAGGCGCAGCACGTAATCGACCAGCGCATCACTGGCGCGCACCTTGGGCACCTCGGCCTGCAGGCGGGCCAGCTCGGCATGATCGAGAATCGGCTGCAAGCGCGGCAGCAGATCGCGCCGCGCATCGCCGAGTAGCAGCGCTCGCTCTGCGGCCTGTGCCGGATAGCCAAGTGACAAGCGCATGAGAAAGCGGTCGAGTTGAGATTCAGGCAGCGCGAAGGTGCCGCCACTGCTGACCGGGTTCTGCGTGGCAATGACGAAGAATGGCTCAGGCAGCGGTCGCGTCGCACCCTCGATGGTCACCTGCCCCTCTTCCATGGCCTCGAGCAACGCACTCTGGCTTTTCGGCGTAGCGCGGTTGATCTCATCGGCCAGTACCAGCTCGGCAAAGATCGGCCCCGGGTGAAAGACGAACTGCCCGCTGTCCTTGTCGAACACCGAAGTGCCGAGAATGTCGCCTGGCAACAGGTCCGAGGTGAACTGGATACGCTGAAAACTCAGGCCCAGTACGCGTGCCAGAGCATGGCTGAGCGTGGTCTTGCCCATGCCGGGCAGGTCTTCGATCAGCAGGTGACCGCGCGCCAGCAGGCAGGTCAGCGCCAGGCGTACCTGTGCCTCTTTGCCCAGCACCACCTCATTGACCGCATCGAGACAGGCATCCAGTTTGCTTCGCATCGTTCGCTCCTTATGCAGAACGCCGATGCTACTGGGCCGCAGGTGTACGGCAAAGCGCCATGACATTTTTGCTCACGAAACTGTGAGAGCCCGTACAAAGTCTGCTACGCATCGACCCTGCTGCATTGAAAATCGACAGAGCAACCATCGATGTTGCATGGCTTTGGCTCGCAAGCCGCAGAACAGCCTCCAAGAGACTCGCTCACAGCCGGAAATGTCCGGCCAGCCCCTGCAGCTCGCGCCCCAACTCGGCCAACTGGATGCTCGAAGCAGCCGTCTCATCCATCGCTGTGGCCGACTGATCGGCGATGTCCCGGATCGAGGTCACGCTGCGGTTGATTTCCTCGGCCACTGCCGTCTGCTGCTCGGCCGCGGCAGCAATCTGCTGGTTCATCTCGAAAATCAGCGCCACCGCTTCGGCGATGGCGGCCAACGCGCCTTCGGTCTGGCTTGCATCAGTCACCGTCAAGCTCACCAGACTGGCGCTTTCCTGCATGTCCGCCACCGCCCGGCGACTTCCTTCACGCAGCGCGGCGATCAGTGATTCGATCTCGGCAGTGGATTGCTGTGTGCGCTTGGCCAGCGCCCGCACCTCGTCAGCGACCACCGCAAAACCGCGCCCCTGCTCGCCAGCGCGCGCGGCCTCGATAGCCGCATTCAACGCCAGCAGATTGGTCTGCTCGGCGACGCTCTTGATCACGTCCAGCACCGCATCGATACGCTGCGTGTCCTGACTCAGGCGCTGGATACTCGCCGTGGTGGCGTCCATGGCGCTGGCCAGTTGCTCGATACGCTGCAAGGTCTGACGCACCACCTGGCTGCCATTGCCGACACGCTGATCGGCCTGCTCGGTCGAGGCAGCCGCAGCTTCGGCATTGCGTGCCACTTCATGCACGGTGGCGGTCATCTGGCTCATGGCAGTGGCGACCTGATCGGTCTCCAGCTTCTGTCCATTGACACCCTGCCGAGTCTGTTCGGCGGTCGCCGAAAGCGATTGAGCCGAACTGGAAATCTGCGCGACGCCGCCTTGCAGGCGACCGACCATCTCCCGCAGGTTTGCCGCCATGCTTTGCATGGCCGCGAGCAGTTGGCCGATCTCGTCGCGGCGATCCTGCTCGATGCGCACGCTGAGATCGCCGCCTGCGATGGCTTCGGCAAGGCCGATCACGCGCTTGAGCGGCCGCACGATGGCCAAACTGATGGTGACTGCCGCGCCCAGCCCGAACAGAAGAGCCAGCGCCGCAGCGAGTACGATCAATCCACTGCTGGACTGCTGATCGGCCTGCATGACCTGACGCTGAGCCACCAACGCCTGATCGACCTTATCGAGCAACTGCTCGACCTGCGCAACCAGCTGCAGATAGACCTGCTTCTGCTGTTGCAGTTGGGTGGCGTATTCCTTGAGGCGCTCGTTGAAGGAGTCGACATTGACCACCACCTCACCGAGCACGGCGGCGTATCCCGGATCGTCCAGCGCATCGCGCAACTGCGCAGCCAACGCCTGGGCTTCGCCAGCCTGGGCGATCTCGGCCTGTTCGCTTGCATCGCTGCGGCGGCTGGCCTCCAGGCGCTGCCGAGCCTGATCCAGCGCCTGCAACAGCAGCTGATGGATCTTGCCGACCTGACCGGCCTGCACAATCGAGTCGCCGCCCTGTTCGCCCTGGGTACGCTTGAGCAGGTCAACGCCATCTTCGGCCAACCCTTCCTGCAGCAGATCGAGGCTGTTGGCGGCACTGATCACCAGCCAATCTGCGGCCTGCAGGGACAACTGCATGCTGTCGGTCAGTTCGACGTAACGGGCGAAGGCATTGCGGTAATCGCCCAGGGCGGGTTCGACCTGCGCCAGAATCGCCGCCGTGTCACTGTCCAGGTCGCTTTGTAGTGCTGCGCTGACCAGCAGGATGGCATCGGCCTGTTCGGCCAGTCGCTGGGCGTGCTGGCTGTCGCCATTCAGTGCGAACGCCTGCTCGCTGTGACGCATGCGCAGTACCTGCTCGCCCAGAGCGCTCATGCGCTGCTGCAATTCGGCACCCGTGCTCACTTCGCGCAGCGCCAACAAGCCGGTGCCAGCCACCAACGCAGTGAGGCCAAGCACCAACGCAAAGCCCAGCATCAGTTTGCTGGCCGTACTCAGACTGGCCAGCCGATTCGCCAATGAGCCACCCATGACATCCCCCTGCCTACTGCAGCCAGCCCCGGAATTCTGGAACATAGAAGCGCAGCCTTGCTGGCGACAAGCCAGCAAGTGCCAGGATGGCCGGAACAGTTAACTGGACGTCGTTTTCAGAACGACTTCAGGGACGTTGCATCTGGAACAGATCACGCGTGCGGCAATAGGCGCTGCCGCCGAGACGACCGACAAGGTCGAGCTTGAGTGGATCGAGACGGCCCTGCTCGTTGAGCACGGCATCGTCGATATGCGCCAGCAGCACCTCGGCGAAGATCAGGTGGCAATTGGGCTGCTGCGCCGGATAGGGCTGGATTTGGGCTACCCGACATTCAAAGGTTACTGGCGCACCAGCGACACGGGGTACGTTCAGTCGCTCGCACGGCAGGCTGGCAATGCCGCAATGGGCGAACTCGCTGACCTCATGCGGCAGAATCGCAGCACTGGCGTTCATCGCCTCAGCTTGCGCATGGCTGACCAGTTGAATCGCCAGCTCACCGGTGGCCTGGGCGTTACGCAAGGTGTCCTTGAGGCTGCCGTCATCACGGGTGTTGACGTTGACCAGCAGGGTCGGAGGATTGTCGCTGATCACCTGGAAGAAACTGAACGGCGCCAGATTGGCCACGCCCTCAGGCGAACGGCTGGAAACCCAGGCTATAGGCCGCGGGGTGATGCTCGAAGCCAGCCAGCGGTAGGCGTCCAACGGGCTCAGGGTGGTGAAATCGAGTTGCATCAGCGCCCCGCTCGCGATTCGCGGATGTAGAAGCGCGCACGCTCGGCCTTGCTGGTGCAACCGGCATAGGCCTCGAATTGCTGCTGGGTCTTGGCTGCAGTGAGCAGCGAAAGTGCTTTGGAATAGCTCACGGTACCGGCGAAGCCCTCGGCCTCGGCGATGCTCAGCTCCTTCCAGGCGGCATCCAGCTGATTGGCGCAAGTATCACGGTAAACGGTCTTGCCGGCGCAGCCGGTCAGCACGACCGCCAGCAGCGGCAAACAGATCCAGTGTTTCATTTCGACCACACTCCTCGAACGGATATGACTACGGGTTGGCCCAGTCTATGACGCTCCGGCCGGGCGAAAGTGCCCGGTTCCTGGCCGTTTCGCTTGCACGATCATACTCATGCCTGCTGCCCGCTGGCGAACCACTGCGTGCAATATCGTGCTCAGAGTGAAAAATCAGCTTCCCTGCATGGCGCCGCAAAGCAGCGCCCGCCTGCCAGTGAACGGATCAAGGTAGCCATCGACGAATTCTAGCAAAGGGTCTCTTGGCGCCGCCCCACCTCAGGGGTAAGGTCGATGCCTCTGTGAGGGATATCGTCAATGAGCAAGAAAGTAGCGCTGGTATTAGGCTCCGGGGGCGCACGTGGTTATGCGCACATCGGCGTGATCGAAGAATTGCAGGAGCGGGGTTACGAAATCGGCTGCATCGCCGGTTGCTCCATGGGAGCCGTGGTCGGCGGCGTCTTTGCCGCTGGCAAGCTGCGCGAATACCGCGAGTGGATAGAAAGCCTGGATTACCTGGACGTGCTGCGCCTGCTCGACGTCAGCTTCCGCCTCGGCGCCATTCGCGGTGAGCGGGTATTCGGTCGCATTCAAGAGATCGTCGGCGAGGTAGATATCGAAAACCTGGATATCCCCTTCACCGCTGTCGCCACCGACCTGACCAACCAGCAGGAAATCTGGTTCCAGGAGGGCTGCCTGCACCAAGCGATGCGCGCTTCGGCGGCAATCCCCAGCCTGTTCACACCAGTCATCCAGGGCAAGCGCATGCTGGTCGACGGCGGCCTGCTCAATCCGCTGCCGATCGTGCCAGTGGTCTCCAGCCACTGTGACCTGATCGTCGCAGTCAACCTCAACGCCACCAACCAGAACCATTACCAGTTGCCGGTGATCGAGCGCCCCGCGGCACTCAAAGGGCGCATCGACCAGTTGATGAGCAGCCTCGGCTCACGCCTGCCGAGCTTTCGTCGCAAAAGCGAGGATGAGGCTCTGCTGCTCGCCGAAGAGCAGCGCCTCGCGGATGAAGTCAGCCCGGCCGCTGCACCAAGCCGCAAACAGGATGGGGATGAAGCAGCGCCGAAATCCGCCAGCGGCTCGCGGATTGCAGAGTTCAGCGGCCCGGCTTCGCTACTGGAACTGGTCAACCAGAGCTTCGAAGTCATGCAGACCTCGTTGGCGCAGTACAAGATCGCCGGCTACCCACCGGACATCCTGATCAACGTCCCCAAACGCGCCTGCCGCTTTTTCGAGTTCTACAAGGCGCCGGAGCTGATCATGCTCGGCCGGCAGATCGCTCGCGACACCCTGGACAAATACGAAAGCGAGCGCGGCTGATCAGTCGCGCGGCTCCTCGCCAGGCAAGGGCTTGTCCACCACCGCTTCGGCTGGCGGCGCCTTGTCTGCCACCCAGTCGCTGAGCAGGCTGTAGGCCACCGCCAGCAGAGTCGGGCCAAGGAACAGGCCCATGAAGCCGAAGGCGAGAATGCCGCCGAACACCCCCAACAGCACCACCACCAACGGCAGGTTGCCACCGCGGCTGATCAGATAGGGCTTGAGGATGTTGTCCACGCCGCTGATGACGAAGAAGCCCCAGACGCCAAGGAAGATCGCCATGCCGATTTCCCCCTGCCAGACCAGCCATGCCACCGCCGGGCCCCAGATCAGCGGCGGAATCATGATGAAGCTGAAGGCGAAGGTCAGCAGGCCCAGCACCAGTGCGCCCGGCACGCCGGCAATGACAAAACCGATGTAAGCCAGCACGGCCTGCGCGGCGGCGGTACCGATGACCCCGTTGACCACCCGCTGCACGGTGCCGGCGACCAGTTCCAGGTAATGATCGGCACGCTCACCGATCAGCCGCTCCAGCAGGCTGTGGACGAACACCGCCAGTCTTGGCCCATCACGATAGAAGAAGAACACCAGCACCAGGCTCAGTGCCAGCTCGACCATACCGCCGCCGATCTTCGCACTGCGCGCCAACAGCCAGTTGCCCACCTGCCCCAGATACGGACGCACGGTATCGAAGAATGCGGCGCCCTGCTGGTCGATGGTGCGCCACAGCTCAACCAGTCGTTCGCCTACCAGCGGTACACCGGCCAACCAACTGGGCGGCGGCGGTAGACCTTCTACCTGCAGATCCTTGACCAGCGCGTTGGCATCCTTGATGTGATCGGCGAGGTTGAACCCCAGCCAGATCAACGGCACCGCCACCAGCACGACCCACACCCCGGTCAGAATGCCCGCCGCCAGCGACAGACGGCCATTGAGCAGTTGCGTCAACAGCCGCATCAACGGCCAACTGGCGAACGCCAGCACACCTGCCCAGAACAGCGCCGACCAGAATGGCGCCAATACCCAGAGACTGGCCGCCAGCAAACCGAACAACAGGATCTGCACCAGCAGACGATCATTTGTGGCCATGAAGCGAGACTCCCTTCGACGAAACGACAAAGCGCCCATGATGGGCGCTCTGCAACAGGCGATTACGAGCGATAGCTTAACGCAACAAACGTACGCTCAGTGCGCCACCCTCTCCGTCTCCCAGCTCCAGGCGAGCTTCGCGCACACGCTGCTCGATCAGGGCCTCGCGCCAGGGCTCGGCCTGATCGCCGGACAACACGACGCGCAAGGTACTGTCCAGATTCAGGCTGCGTGCCAGCACCTCTACCCAGGCGCTATCGGCCTTGGCGTCATCAGGTAGTTTCAGCTGCCCATCGGTACGCAGTTGACGCAACAGTGTCGCTGGCGTCGGCAGCAACTCGCCCAGCGGCGCAGCGGCGTCCAGTTGCTCGACATGCAGATAGGCGCGGCGATTGCCGCGAGTGATGCTGTAGAGCGTCAGCAGACTTTCATGATTCGGCTCGGCCAGACGCAGCAGGGCATAAGACTGCTGGTCATCGGAGCCATACAGGGTGGCATTACCAAATATTGAGTTGGCCCACAGGCTGCTCGCGCCGCACTCACGCCCTTGGCACCAGTAGAGCAGTTCAGCGCCCTGCTCCAGCAAGGCCTCGCGAGCATCTCCGAACACCTGGTCAGCGCTGTGGGTGCGTGGAAGTTCGTAGGTCACCGCAGTATGCTGGCCCTGCACCAGAATCTCCCGCTCGTAACGCAGGCGGCCGCTGATACGGCGAATCGAACCCTGCGGATAGATGCGCTCGACATCCGGTGCGTCCTTGAACGCAACGATGTGGCTTGCAGGAAAGCGAGGAAGAACCTCGAGGTCACGGCTGCCAGGAAGATCGGCCGCCAACACGGCACCGCTGCAGAACGTGGCAAACACCGCGGAAAATAGCTTCATATGTCCCTTCATCGAATGGCAATCCGTTGAAAGTAAGCGGCGGGTAAACGTGCGATGCAGCGAGTGGCGACTTTTTGCGGGTCGATCATGCGATCCTCCATGGCAGACCGCCACACCTTTCCCCACGACCACAGGCAAGTCAAGGCAAGCGCAGGAATGGATTGAAACAATCCGCTACACGTTGTGCGCCTGCCTCGTCATCCAGATGCAGATGGTGGCCGCCCGGCAAGCGGTGAATCTCGAACGGCAGATCCTGCAGCAACGCCTGTACGGCGGACTGGGCGCCCATCATGCCCTGCTCTGCCAGCACCAGACTGACCGGGCATTGCAGCGCACGGACGAAGGCCTGGGCATGCGCCCAGCTCAGGCGCAGCGGCGACGGTAAGGTCAGACGACTATCGGTTCGCCAGGTGTAGCCACCCGGCACCGGCATCAGCCCACGCTGGGCCAGCAGCTCCGCAGCCTCGCGACTGACTGCACCAACCCCCTTCATGCGCGCTTCGACAGCACGCGCCATCTCGGCGTACACCGGCTTGCGCTTGTCATTCAGCGCCTGCCTGGCGCGCAGCGCTTCACCGAGCTTCTGTGGCGCCTGTTCGGCTTCACCGGTATAGGGCACCAGGCCATCGATCAACGCCAGACGCGCAATCCGCTCGGGCATGGCTGCCGCCAGCAGTACCGAGGTGATCGCCCCCATCGAGTGACCGAGGATGGAAAAGCGCTCCCAGCCAAACTGCTCGGCGACCTGCAGCACATCAAAGGCGTAGTCCCATAGCGCATAACCGGCCCCCGCCGAGCGGTGTTCGGAATGGCCATGACCGGCAAAATCCAGGGCCACGATGCGCAGACCGTCGAGCTTCGGGACCAGACGCGCGAAGCTGGCGGCATTGTCCAGCCAGCCGTGCAGGGCCAACACCGGCACCCCATCGTCCGGCCCATACAGGTGAGCCGCCAGTTCGATATGCGGCAAGCTCAGGCGAACTTCCTCGAAGCCATTATTCATGCGCGCTCCTCATTCGAGTCATCCCAGCGGTTGAAAAGTTGGCGCAGCAACGCAGCCGTATCCTGCGGGCGCTCCAGAGGAAACATGTGTCCGCCCGGCAGGTGGTGATATTCGGCCTGCGGCATGCGCCGCAACAGTCGAGCATGATGCGACAGAACTACCCGGCTATGACGGCCACGCACCATGGCCAGCGGCACGGCCAATTGCTGAGGCCGACCTGGCGAGGTATGCGGCACGTTGCGATAAATGCTGATTTCCGTGGCCGGATCGAACTTCAGACGCAAGCCCTGCTCCGCCACCTGCAGGCCATGGCTGACATAGGCGTCGAGGCACTCGGGATCGAAACGGCGAAACAGACTCTTGCCGGCAAAATACTCCCGCGCCTCGACCGGATCGGCGAATGCCTCCCGACGCCCGAGAGTACGCCCGGCCGGCGTAATGCGATCAATGAATCCAAAGCGCTTGGCTGCACGTATCACCACGCGGTCGACCAGGGTCAGTACCGGCGAGTCGAGCATCACCACGCCGCGATACAGCTCGGGTCGGCGCAGTGCGGCGTGATAGTGCAGAACGCCACCCAGCGAGTGACCAACACCCCATATTGGTTCATCGCTCTGCTGCAGATGGTGGATCAGCTCATCCACCAGATTGCCCCAGTTCTCGTTGACCGGGAATTTCGGATCATGGCCGTGCTGCTCCAGATAGCGCACCTGATAATCCGGGGCTAAGGCAGCGAACAGCTTGCCGTAGGTTGCTGAGGGGAAGCCATTGGCATGAGCGAAGAAGATCGGCTGCGACATGCGCAATTCCTACTGATAGGTATTCGCCGATTCTCCAGTAGCACCGCCAGGCCGGCAATGACTGTAATGGCCATCGATGGCGACGCAATGGTCAGATATATCCAGTCGTTGAAAAGCCACTTGAGTTAGCAATAGGATAAGCGAGGGTTGGTAGGCGCCGTCCCTCAGCGTAATCAGTGCTAATGGGCTATGCAGCCATGGCAGCGCCAGTCCACCAGCGCAGATTAGCAACACAGAAAGACAACAAACGAGCCCCGCATGCTCCCGGCCCACAAGACAGTCAGCACTACCTTGCTTAGAGGCTGTCATGCAAGCTTGGATGACGCGCTGTGCATGAGCGATGCAATACCAATGACAAACAGTCGAAGCTGACTGTGCCGGCCTCACCACGTGCCCAGAGTTAGAACCCTGAAATGGCTGACAAATCCTCCACTCTCATGCCCGATACAGTGATTGCCCAGACCTCACCCGGCGTATCGGCCATGATGGGGGAACACCTGGTCATGTTGAGCATTGAGCAGGGTGCCTACTTTGACCTGAACCCAACAGCAAAACTGATATGGGAATCGCTAGCTAGCCCTCGCACAATGCATGAACTATGCATGATTATCCATGAAGAATACGAAGTCTCTGAACAACACTGCAAAGATTCGGTAGAGCGTTTTGTTTTGGAGCTACATAAAGAGAATATGGTTTCCTTGAAAAACCTGACCACCCAAGCAATCGAAACAGCGCAAGTTTAAGTCCCTCAAACAATCTCAATAGCCGAGAAAATCATGCAAAAAGTAGGCAGCAAGCAAAGCAAAGACACTAATAACTCAGCTCCTCCTACAAAGAAGCCCTTTATTGCGCCAAGACTGGAAAGGCTGGATACCGCACTAACCCAAAGCGGCGTAGGAAGCGCTGATGGCTCTGACTTCTCTACGTATCAAAGCTAACATTAAGACTCCGAAACTCACCTTCTTAACAAGGCATTTTTCACGACATTAACAAAATACTCACATTGATATCAGTGGCTCCACTGAACAAAGCGTCTCTAAAACCCAAGAAAGTAGCTAACACAACGAATATTAGTGAAATGGAATTCACATATTTTAAATTCGGAAATTCAGAGGTATTCACAATACGTACAAGTTTTTCCCCGCTGAATATATCAGTGGCAAGTACAGGAGCAACAGCCATATAGCTTCCATCAACTCTCGAGCAGATCAATTGCCTTCCAGCACAGGAATGAGCTAACCCGTTATAAACAGAAAATCAAGCCTGCCTTGGATGAGCGCCTCACGCCATGCCCAATCAAAAAACCAGCATTGTTTGGCTGCATTCAGGTGCCATCAAAAATGAAAATCATGGAAACTTCCTTCAACGAGTATGGAAACCATGTTCGCTTTGGCAGAACGATCCTCTGATCAATGTCAAAGAGCTATCTGTACAAGCACCAGAAGCCTATGATTTTTCACTACATTGCGATCTACTGGTTGTTATCCAGTGCAACATCCACTGGCTGTGGAACGTCATTCAACACAGAAAAAAGGCCAAACTGGCGACATTGTATGAAATGAATGACGATATCGCCTCACTTGGCGACTGGTTACCTTCAACTCATCCATTAAAATCCCCGCTGAGTCGACAACATCTGCTGAATCTAGCCCATTGTTGCGATGCTGTTTTATTTTCGTCTCAGGAACTGGCCAGATACTATCAATCATTGCACCCTATACGTCTGGTCACCGATCCATGGGTTGAGTCCTCTCACACCGCCCCCTCAAAAAAAGAGGGATTTGTCATTGGCTGGGGAGGTTCGACCACTCACCTGGATGACCTGATGTGGATTGCCCCAGCATTGACCAGATTTCTTGGCACCCATCCGGATGCTCGTTTTTCGATCATGGGTTGCAATAGCACGCTAAGCGAGTTCTTGAACGCATTACCATCTGCGCAAGTCGCGCATACTCCTTTTGGTGATGAAACCGAATACTTCATCTTTTTACAATCGCTGCATGTAGGCATAGCGCCACTCAAAGACACTCGCTTCAATCGCTGCCGCAGCGACGGCAAATTCGTCCAATATTCCATAAATGGCTGCGCCAGCCTTCTCAGCAACATAGCCCCGTTTCACGCTCATCACGAGCGAGCCATTCTCTTTGACTCACCAGAAACCCTCTACCAGGGGCTGGAACGACTTTATCAGGATCGTTCTGCACTAAGCAGACTGGCAGAAACAGCCCACCAATGGGCACGAGAACATCGAAGCCCAATCGCCGTAAAGAATCATCTGGAATCGATATTTTCGATGTTCCTTCCGCAGACACCTCATGGCAAGCAGATGCTCTGGCCTGAAAAAGAACGAAATATATGGTGGGCAATTCACGAAGCAATGAGCGCGCATGATTACGAGCAATCGATCCGGCTGTGCGAGACGCTGCTGGATGAACACGCAGACCTGCCTCAAGTACGCTGGCTATTGATACAGAGCCTGCTTGCAGCAGGAAAGAGAGAACAGGCATTCGATGCAACACAGGCGCCCACCCACAGCGCCATTTGGGCGGATGAGTTTTCTGCACTGGCCCACTCAATTGTTCCGCCATCGGATATTCAGCGTAGAGCAAATCTTTTGGGAAATTTAAAGCACCCCCTGAAAAAGATTCAGCTCAAAGGACTACCAGCAAAAGACCTAGCGCACCATTTTCGACTGACACTAGACTGGCTGCCTTACGATTACTTCTCATTATTTGGTCTCATCCAGATATTAGAGAAACACAGCCCAGAAAGCAGAGAGCTGGATATGCTCAGAGCACGTGCCAATCTCCTGGCACCAGAAAATTCATCGCAGGCTTGATCATGCCCAAATTATATTATTACCGAACATTCGGGCTTAACCTTGCCGTCAATCGCCCCATTCACTTTCTAACCGAAACCAACGCAAAAAAACCTGACTGCCTGATCTTGTTGCATGGCAGCACTTCTCTTGCAAAGGCACCTCCACAGGCCAGGCAAACCTCTCCCATCTCCTGCGAATGGATATCTGATAATGGGGAAATAGTCATCCGATTCCATGACCCCCTGAACCATGGAGAAGTTGAGTTCAAGCTGCAGAGCGGGAATCAGCTGGACGCTTGGTGGACCCCAGAGGTGGACGTGCATGATGTAATACGTGTATGCACCTCAATCATGATAGGCCGCATCTTGAACGCACTCGGGAAATTGGCTCTACATGCCAATGCAGTTCAAGTTGGTGGGTCATGTATTTTGCTGGCTGCGCCATCGGGCGCGGGCAAGTCCAGCACCACAGCAGCACTCTTGAAAGCTGGAGCAACCTTGCTCAGCGACGATATCGTCAACATAGAAAACATCAACAATCAATTCATTGCCGCCCATGGTTTTGCTCAGTTACGACTATGGCCAGACACTGCATCCGAGCTGCTTCCTGATATGACTTCATTGGAGAGCGTCTATAAACGAACAGCACTGACGGGTGACAAGCGTTACTGGGATTTTGCGCAGCAACCTGATTTATTCAACCCGAAAGACTGCCCGATACAGGCTATTTACCTGCTGGGAGAACGCAGTAAGGATCGAATATCAGCACAGTTACTACCTGCCAACCTAGCCATAGGCTCACTACTGCATCAACTGTACCTGGGGCAGCCTGCTCATCCAGAGCTATGGCAAAGCCCCTTCCAGGCGCTGGTCAAGCTGGTGCAGCAGGTTCCTGTTTTTACTCTGCAACTACTAGAGGGCTTGCACAGCCTACAAAGTACTCATGGTTTCCTGTTATCGCATCTCACAAGCATACCGAATGACCGGGCAAGCGGGCTCTGAATATGGCAATTCTCGTAGACTTTTCAGGAAAGAAATTCACTCAGACCTCGGCAAACCAAAGCATACATTCACTACCCGAAAAAGACTGCATACTTGGCTGCCACGCCCGAATTGATAACCTATCCGAATTGAAAGCCAGACTTGGCTTGAATGATTCTTTCACCCAAAGCATTACGACTCAGGCACTACTACTCCTGGCATTCGAGCATTGGGGTGTTGACATGTTTCGACACATCAGAGGAGATTGGTGGATTGCCGTCTGGGATGCCCGCAAACAGTCAGTAATCCTGGCAATTGACCCAAGCAGTCCAACCACCTTGTTCTATGCATGGACAACAACAGGGCAACTGGCATTTTCCGCCTCACTAACTGACATCCTGAATATTGAAGGTATTTCCCAAGAGCTGCATGAATCGCGGATATTGAGCTATCTTTTACAATGGATACGCTATAACGACTTCTTGCAAACCGAATACAAAGCCATTCGTCAGATTGGCTCAGCGACCTTCAATATATTCAAACCAGGCAAAGTACAGACAGAAACCTACTGGCAAGCCACTCAATTTCAGATAAAGCAAGCCAACACATCCGAAGAGTACATCGAAGAATTCTTAAGACGCTACCGGCAGGCCGTAGTCAGCAGATTACCCCATACAGGCAATGCGGCCAGCATGCTCAGTGCCGGCCTGGACTCAGGCTCGGTCACCGCCTTGGCTGCTAGCATCTTGATGAAAGAAAACCGCGAGCTATGCGCCTACACTCACGTACCAGTTCAAGAGGCTAAAAATCTATGCCTGCCAAGGAAATTGGTCAATGAATGGCCCGCTGCCCAACAACTCGCAACGATGCATCCCAATATAAAACACATCACACTTGAGAGTGACCACCTCAATCCTATCAGCGCCATGGTTTTCATGCTTCAAGCGACAGGCAGAATGCAGGCGGCCACCCCGAATGCAACCTGGATTCATCATTTATATCAGACTGTCAAACAGGACGGCTTCGACACACTATTGAGCGGCCAGGCAGGCAATATCACTGTTTCATGGAGCGGTGGTCAGAGCAATTTTTGGGATTTATTACTCAGGAAAGAATGGACTCAGGCCTCATACTACATGCGTCACAGCCAGCAAAGCTGGCCCGGCAGACTGAAATTATTAGCACGCGACACGCTCCGCTATATCAACCCTGCCCGAGACTTTCCTCCCCTCCGCTTTACTCCAGCGGCAACGGCTATAGCGCACCCAGAGCTATGCCTGCACTGGCAACGTAGATTCGAAACTGATTTTATATTGGAGCCTGCCACGATTACCAAACACCGGCAGTTTCGTGACCATATGTTCCCCATGCTGACAACGGCCCACAGCTTTGGGCAATTAGCCGCCAGAGCCTATGGCATAACCCTGACCGACCCCACAAGCGATCAAAGTGTTTTCGAATGGTGCTTGCAAACCCCTGATGCAGAATTCATTAACGCCACTCAGAGCAGGCTTTTAATGAGAAATGCCATGCAAGGCATCATCCCTGAATCGACACGCACCACAAACCTCAGAGGACTACAACCTGCCGACCTAGGGTACCGCTACAGCAAATATCGAGAGTCTGTCGCCTATGTTCTGGACTTGATGCACAGCTCACCCGCTGCAGCTCATTACCTCAACCTTAGCGCAATCAAAAAATATTGGCATGGCGCTCAGGCCTCAAATATGCCCGATAGAAATCTGTTTGACTTTCATCGAGGCCTACAGGCGGGGCTGTTCTTCCTCGTTCGGGAGGGAAAAATATCGATCCAAGATTTTTAGCGTACGCATACCTGAACTCAGATCAGGGTACGACGCGGAGCGAACCATGATGTACGAGGCCGTCCCAATCGAGAAAACCTAGAAAGACGGCTTTCAGCACTCCTTACGCCAATAAACCCCGCTCCAGTCTATCCATTTCAGCGGCGCCTGAATATTTCGCTCAAGTCGGAAGTCATCAATCGCCAATCGACAGGACTCAAACGCACCATAATCGTCAACGACCACAAAACCACCAGGAACCACTTTGTCATATAGGTTGACCAAGACCTCCATGGTTGACTGATATAAGTCTGCATCGAGCCTGAGAAGAGAAAGCGGCCCACAGTCCAATCCTGGCAAGGTTTCACTAAACCACCCCTTGACCAAGCGTACATGATCACTCCATAGCTCATACCGCCTGAAGTGCTCCTCGACTCTTTCCTGACTGAATGCCAGCCACGGGTAATTGGACTCGGTAAAATCCAAACCTTCATCTTGAGGCAAAGTAGCCGGTGGCAACCCTTCAAAAGAATCTGCCGCCCATGTTTTGCGCTGCTCCTCGCCGAAAGCCACTTGCAATGCCCGCAGAAAAATACTCGCCCCACCCTGACAAACACCAGCCTCGAAAAAGTCCCCCGGTATACCTTGTGCAAAAATTTGTCTCGCACAGTATTCCAGGTGATTCAACCGCCGTAGCCCTACCAAGGTGTGGGACAAGACCGTTACGAAGCCATGCCTTTTCTTCTCCAGAAGTTCGGCATATTTTTCTGCCTCAACATGTGAAATATCGCGCAAGTAGCGGCTACGGGTTAATCGATCCTTGGCAACGCTGTCACTTTGGAGATAGTTCACCTGCAATTCGTGCTCGGGGTATATCCAGTTTACCAAAGCACGCTTCAATAGACCGAGGTAGCGTGAGTGGAGCGACGACCCGCTATGACCCGGAGTAAGCGCAACAATCCAGCCGGCCAACTCCAACTCATGCAGGAAAGGCAGAATGAACCGCGCACATTCCCCTTCATCCACATCATATGTTTGGCATAGCTGTTCAACCATACTGTCCAGTGTCTGCGGCTCATACAGCAACTGCAGTACGTCAAACGCCACCTGGTTCAACTTGAATGAAGATAGATCGCCCACATGAGCAACCAATGCACCATCCTCTTCAAGTTGCACCACAATTTTCTCAGGAGAGAAATACCAGCTCATTGACATATTGACCAATAGAATTAATGGGAGCTTAAGATAAAATACGACTTTTAAAAAACAGACATAGCAAACTGGACTTGCCCTATAAAAATTTTATCAGAACCGCCTGCCGAACTTTGTATCGAAAATATCAGCCCAGAATAAATCCTCTTGACCTACTGGTAAACGGTGTTTACTTAATATTTTTTATCTGCCTCGCCTACATTTCTCAGTGATTACTACAGCAGCAGATGCCCAAAGATGCTCGCAGCGACCAGTAGGAATACCACCCCGCAAATGACATCGATGACTGGAGCGATCTGCAGCAGTCGCTGACGCATCAGCGGACGACTCAAGGTCAGGCCCAGCAGACTGAACCAGACCAGGCTCAGGCCGAACAGCAGCGCCGCACAAGCCACCTTGCCTGGCAGCGACATATCCGCCGGCACCAGGCTGCTGAGCAACGCCAGGAAGAATACCAACGCCTTGGGGTTGCCCAGGTTGGTGAGCACACCGCGCAACCAGGGGCCGAATACCGAAGGCGCCAGCTCGCCATCCAAGCGCCTGCTCCCCACGCGGCCACTCCACCAGGCACGTACAGCGCCGATACCCAGCCACCCCAGGTAAAGCGCGCCACCGACCTGCACCAGGTCGAACAACCATTCGGTACGGCTGAGCAACAACGCTACGCCACTGAGCACCAGGGTGCCATGCAGAAGAATCCCGCAAGCCAGACCCAAAGCACTGAGCAAACCTGCTCGCCGCCCCTGATGCAAGGCAGTGCGTACCACCAATGCGACATCGGGGCCAGGACTGATAAGGGCTACCGCGAACACGGCAGCCAGCGACAGCAAGACGGACGTCTCCTGCATGGCGATCTCCAAGGGATAGAAGGGGTAAAACGAAAGTACGGACGAATCAGCCCTGGCGCAGGCGCGCCGGTGGTAGACCGTATGTGCGGCGGAACAAGCGCGAGAAATGCGCCTGATCGTAGAAGCCCAGGCGCAGCGCGATCTCACTCAAGGGTTCACCCGCCAACACCAGCGGTAGCGCCCGCTGCAAGCGCAGTTGGGTAAGCCACTGATGCGGTGGCAAACCCGTATGCTGCCGGAATCGGCGTAGCACCTGCCAGGGGCTCATCCCGCAGAAACTCGCGATGTCTTCCAGCGACGGCGGATCGTCCAGGCGACTCTCCAACCAATCACGCAATTCTTGCCAGGTACGCCTATCGAAGACGCTCTCCGTTTCGCTGACGCGTAATGTCGAGCCCATCTCCAGCAGGCTCGCCAGCGCTTGCCAGAGAGCAGTCTCCTGAGCCAGGGTCGAGCCCCCCAACATCGCAGCATGAAACTGCTGCAGATGCTGCGATAGCTGCGGGTGGCGCAGACTGGAAGTGGTCAATCGCGGCGCGCCCTGACGTCCATCACTCAGGGTACGACTGGCCTCGTCGAGCCAGTGTGGATCGAAGGCCATCACGCGGATACGGTAGCTTTCGCCATCCAGACAGGCACCATCATGTATGCCTTCAGGGGCCATCAGCAGGACGTCCCCCGCCCCAGCCTGGCGCCTCTCCCCACGATAGTCATAGCGGTGCCGTCCCTGAACCAGCAGACCGACGTGGTATTCCAGGTGAAAGTGCCGGGGAAAGGCAAAGCGGCGGTACTCGGCGTCGATCAGGCGTACGCCGGGCAAACTGCTTTGAATGTGAGTGATGTGATCCATGACGCGTACTGTAACGCCATGGATCGGGCAAATCTTGGATGAAATTGCAGGCCAGCGTTCAGCGCTTGGGGGGCTGCTCGCCCAACGGCACGATGGCCATGGTCAGTCGCGAGATGCAGCTGGCCTTGCCGTCGTCGCCACTGAGGCGAATATCCCAGACGTGGGTGGTACGCCCCAGATGTACCGGTCGTGCCACTGCGTGAACCCGCCCGCTACGCAGACCGCGCAGGTGGTTGGCATTGACCTCCAGACCGACGCAGTAGAAACGGCTGCTGTCGATGCACAGGTAACTGGCGGTCGAGCCAAGGGTTTCCGCTAGCACCACAGAGGCGCCGCCATGCAACAGGCCGTAGGGCTGATGGGTACGCGAATCGACCACCATGCTGGCGCTGAGCGATTCATCGTCGAAGGATTCAAAACGGATGTCCAGCACCTCGCCAATGCTGTTTTTCAGCGTCGCGTTGAGTGCCTCAATGTCGGGCGTTCGTTGCCACAGTGCCATGCAAGCATTCCTTGTCCAGGGGGAGAAACCGGGCCGGCGCCTGCCGGCCCCCTCGCGCTCAATCGTGCCAGACCACCGCTTCACTGCGCTGCTGCCACTCGACGAAACGCTCGCCGTAAGTGCCTTCGATCACCGCGCGCTTGATCTTCAGGGTCGGAGTAAGGAAACCGTTCTCCACCGCCCAGACCTCCTTGACCAACACCAAGCCCTGCAGCCGCTCATGCTGATCCAGGCGACCGTTGACATCAGCGAGCAATGCCTTGAGGCTGCTTTCGAGCTCGCCGCGACTGTCGTTGGCCGCTTCCTGACGGCCCACATCGGACAGCACGCACAAGGCGATGGGTTGCGGCAAACCGTCACCGACCACGCAGACCTGTTCGATGCGCGAGTGCTCGCCGATGCGGTTCTCGATCGGTGCAGGCGCCACGTACTTGCCCTTGCTGGTCTTGAAGATTTCCTTGATTCGCCCGGTCAGCCGCAGATTGCCCTCGGCATCCTGCTCGCCCTTGTCACCGGTGCGCAGGAAGCCATCATCGGTCAGCGCTTCGGCGGTCTTGGCAGGATCCTTGTAGTACCCCTGCATGGTCGCACCGCTGCGCACCTGAACTTCGCCGTCCTCGGCGATGCGCACTTCTACACCTGGGTTGTTCTGGCCAATCCAGCCCTGCTTGAACTTGCCCGGCAAGCACACGTGGGAATAACCACAGTTCTCGGTCATGCCGTAGACCTCCTGGATTTCCATACCCAGACGGCGATACCAGTTGAGCAGCGCAATCGGCACCGGCGCCGCTCCGGACAGCGCATAGCGGATAGCGTCCAGGCCCAGCCCGGCAAGCACCTTGCGCCCGACGATGCGGCCGATAATCGGCAGTTTCAGCAAGCGATCGAGTTTCTGCGCCGGCATCTTGCTGTAAACACCCATCTGGAATTTGGTCCAGATACGCGGTACGCCAAACATCACGGTAGGCCGGGCGCGCTTGAGGTCTTCGAGGAAGGTATCCAGGTTTTCGGCGAAGAAGATCGTCTGCCCTGCATAGATGGACGCCAGCTCGACGAACATGCGCTCGGCCACGTGACAGAGCGGCAGATAGGAAATCAGCCGGTCGTCTTCACCGACTCCGAACAGTTTGATGGCGTTGCCGGCAGCGAAACCGAAATTGGAGAAATTGTGCATCACGCCCTTGGGCGTGCCAGTCGTACCGGAGGTGTAGATGATGGTCGCCAGCTGGTTGGCGGCAGGCTTGGGGTCATCCTGAATCGGCGCACTGCGTTGCAGGTCGTCCCAGCTGTAGTCGAAGGTACCTTGCGGATGCAGCGGCAGGCTGATGGTCGGCATCCCCTGCGGCAGCCCTGGCGCCATCGCGGCCCAGTCATCGAGCTTGCCGATGAAGGCCAGCTGCGTCTCGGAATGCTCCAGCACCTGACGCATGGACTCAGCGGTGAGATTGGGATAGAGCGGAACCGACACATGCCCGGCCATCCAGATCGCCAGATCGGTGATGATCCAATGCGCGCAATTCTTGGAAACGATGGCGATGCGGCTGCCCTGCGGCAATTCACGACTACGCAACCAGTTGGCGGTGCGGCGAGCCTGCTCGCTCACATCGGCCCAGGTCAGTTCCAGCAGTTGCCCACCGCCAAGGGGTTGCACCATGTAGCGTTTGTTCGGGTGCCTTGCTTCACGTTCGTAAAACAGCTCGAGCGGCAAACGGATTGCATCAGCCACAGGGCTTCCTCCTTTGTTGTTTTTGTAGGAATCAACCAAGCACTTGCTTGGTTGACTATTCCACGCAGACAAAGGAGGCGCAAGTTAAGAAATGTTTCCCGCTGTAGCGGAAGGGAAAAACATTCAGTGCGGATGGATCAGTGCCAGCAGTTCCATCAGGCCCGCCGCCGGTATATCCCCCTCCAGCTCCGCCAGGCTGGCGGTGCGCATCGGCAAGGGTTCCTGGCGATGGCCATGCACCAGCAAACCACCTAACGCCCCCACCAGCGGTTGGTGGGTGACCAGAAGCACCTCGGCGCTCTCACGCTCATCGAGATATTTGAGCGCCTCGCGCGGGTCACTGTCCGGCGTCAGCCACGACACGGTGGTCAATGGCCCAGTGAAACCCAGCTCGCTGCGCACCAGCTCCGCCGTTTGCTGGGCACGCACATAGGGGCTGACGAGAATGGCAGTCAACGGTCTTCCAGCCAGTTGCTTGGCGGCCTGGCGTACTTCCTGGCGGCCATGAGCGGTCAGCTCACGCGCCGCGTCAGTGGCCGCATGCGGCTCGGCCTGGCCGTGACGCAGCAACCACAACCTCACAGCTTGGGCTCCTCGTCACGCACCGGATGCGGCGCAGGCGGAATGCTGTGGGCGGTTTCGCCGTCCGGCGTACGTGGGGTCGGCCAGTCGGCGAACGGCCAGGGTTTTTCATCGGTATTGAAGGTGCCGAAACGACCGATCTGCGCCAGGTACTGGCTCAGGCTATCGCCAAAACCCATCAGCCCGGCGTTGGGGGCGCCATAAAACAGGCGGTAGCCCAGTTGCAACAGCACCACAGCGCCCAGCACCAGCTCGGCCAGTTGCCAGACGATGAGGAAAATCACCATCCACAGAATGCGCAACACAATCGACTCGCGCTCCAGCTCCTGCTTTTCATCGCTCATGACTCGTTCTCCTTGATTGGCTGCCAGGCTCAGAAACCTGCAGTTGGGATGAAATCGACATCGGTCTTGGGTTCGCCACGCATCAGCAGCTCGATGACCTGCGCCAGCGTACGCCCCTCGAACAGAATGGCATGCAGACCGGCGACCAGCGGCATGTACACCTCAAGTTCCTCGGCACGTGCCTTGAGTACCTTGAGCGTATTGACGCCTTCGGCGACTTCGCCGAGGCGCTGCACCGCCTCCTCCAGGCTGAGCCCCTCGCCCAGGGCGAAGCCGACTTGATAGTTGCGGCTTTTCGGTGACGAACAGGTGACGATCAGATCGCCCACGCCGGCCAGGCCGAGGAAAGTCATCGGGTTAGCCCCGAGCTTGACCGCGAACCGGGTCATCTCGGCCAGGGCACGGGTGATCAACATGCTCTTGGTGTTTTCGCCCATCCCCAGTGCCGCGGCCATACCGGACATGATGGCGTAGACGTTTTTCAAGGCTCCGCCCAATTCGACGCCAAAGCGGTCAGCACTGGCGTAGACACGGAAGGTTCTGCCATGCAGGGCTTGCTGCACACGCTGGCACAGCTCTTCGTCCTCACTGGCGATCACCGTGGCAGTCAGGGCGTGGTCGGCGACTTCCTTGGCCAGATTCGGCCCGGAGAGCACGCCGATGCGCGCCTGCGGGGCAATTTCTTCGAGAATCTGGCTCATCAGCTTGAACGTCTTGGCTTCGATGCCTTTGGTGGTGCTGATCAGCATCTTGCCCGCCAACTGCGCCGCCACCGGCTGCAAGGCATCACGCAGAGCGCTGGAGGGTAACGCCACCAACACCAGTTCGGCCTGCTGCAACGCCATCTGGATGTCGCTAGTCGGCTCGATCCCCGCATGCAGTTTGACGCCTTTCAGGTAACGCGGGTTCTCGCCACTCTGGCGCATCTGCTCGGCCTGTTCGGGATCACGCATCCACTGCAGGACGCGCTGGCCATTCTCCGCCAGCAGGTTGGCCAGGGCGGTGCCGAAGCTGCCGCCGCCGAGTACGGCAATGGGTTGGAGCTGTGTCATAGGTCTTCCGAATGAGGCCATGCGTGATGGCGGTCTGCGGGCATTATACGGAGCCGAGAGTACCCGGCCAGGGCAAAAGTTCAGTGCTGGCCGTCAGTTAAGGGAGCAAACGAGAATTACCGCAGAGTGCACGCGCCTGAAGCTGGCAAAGCGCGACGGGTCGGTTAACATGCCGGATCGACGTTAATTGCCAAGGACGATTCGTGCCCACAGGCAACCCCTTGCCCCCGCCCTGCTCCCCTCGCCAACAGGCAGCAGCGCCGCACCTGACCACGGACGGTACAGCCATGGCCCAGCGCCGCGGCTGGAACATCCATACCCGCACCCAGCTGATCAGCGTGGGCCCGGCCCTGCTGCTGACGCTGCTGCTCACCGGCTTTCTCACCTTCACCCGCCTGCAGGATCTGCGTCAGGAACAGGGGCATACCGGCCAGTTGATCGCCAATCAACTGGCCCCGGCTACCGAGTACGGCGTACTCAACAGCAATCTGAGCACCCTGGAAAGCCTGCTGCGTGCAACCCTGAGCACACCCGACGTGCGTTTCGCCGAAGTGCGTGATCGTGATGACAACATCCTGGTCTACGTCGAACGACCCAAGGAGCAAGGCCACAGCTCACCGCAGGTCGAGGTATTTCAGGCGCCAATCCGTCTGCAAGGCCCGCCCTACCCGACAAATACTCTGCCGCCACTGGGCAAGGCGCTCGGCGACGGGTACCTCGGGCGCGTCGTGATCGGCATCTCCAACGACACCTTCAATACACGACAGCAGGAAATCCTGCTCAAGGCCGGCGTCCTTTCACTGTTCGCCCTGCTACTGACCTTTCTTCTCGCCAGGCGCCTGGCACGCCGTCTGGCGCAACCGCTCAGCGCCATGGGCCAGGCGCTGGAGCGCATCCAGAGCGGCGACTACCGCCCTTCGCTGGTCGAACGCGGTAACGACGAACTCACCGATCTGGCTAGGCATATCAACAACCTGGCCTGCGCCCTTGAACAAAGTGGCCGCGAGCAGCAACTGGCCATTGCCGAACTGATTCAGGCTCGCGAGGAATCCGAACAGGCCAACCGCGCCAAATCCGACTTCCTGGCCATGATGAGTCACGAATTGCGCACCCCCATGAATGGCGTGCTGGGCATGCTGCAATTGCTGGAAACCACCAGCCTCAACGACGAACAGACCGAATACGCAGCCCTGGCCACCGAATCCACCGAACACCTGCTCAAGGTGATCAACGACATCCTTGATTTCTCACGGATCGAACGTGGCGCGCTGGAACTCGAAGCAATCCCGTTCAACCTGTTGGAACTGCTGCAAAGCTCGGTGCAGGTTTTCCAGCACAGCGCTCATCAACGTGGCCTGCAACTGCTGCTGGAAACGCAGCCAGGCCTGGAGCAACTGGAGGTCAGCGGCGACCCCACACGTATCCGCCAGATTCTGGTCAACCTGATTGGCAATGCCCTGAAATTCACCGAAGAAGGCCACATTCGCGTGGAGACCCACTGGCAGCAACTGGATGACCAGGTGCTGTGGTTCACCTGTGCCGTTCACGACAGCGGCATTGGCATCGGCAGCGAACGTCTGGAGCGCATGTTCGACGCCTTCCAGCAGGCCGACACCTCGATTTCTCGGCGTTATGGCGGCACCGGCCTCGGCCTGCCGATTGCCCGCACCCTGGCCGAGCGTATGGGTGGCACCCTGCGTGCGGAAAGCCAATTGGGCGCAGGGTCGGTCTTCACCCTGGAGATTCCCCTGCCGTTCCGCGAATACGGCGGAGAGATGCCAAGCAGCGAGAATCAGGCGCTGAGCGGCGGCGACGGACAAGCCGTGCTGCTGGTCGAGGACAATCCGGTCAATCAGACGGTGATCGAAGCCATGCTGCGCAGCCTGGGTTATCAGGTGAGCCTGGTCGGCGACGGCCAGCAGGCACTGCAGAGTTTCACCGATCACGACTACGCGGCAATCCTCATGGATTGCCGCCTGCCGTTGATGGATGGCTACGAGGCGACGCGGCAGATCCGCCAACTGGCCAAGGGCCGAGACATCCCGATCATCGCCCTCACGGCCAATGCACTCCAGGGCGACCGCGAAGCCTGTCTGACTGCCGGTATGAACGATTACCTGGCAAAGCCCTTCAAACGTGCAGACCTGCAACGCATTCTGCTGCGCTGGCTGCCAGCCCGACCATAGGCGAGTAGCGCCTGTAATGCTGCGGGGTTACAAGGAGAAACTGCGAGGGTCGATTCCCGTTTCATTCGCGGCTCTACGGGTTGCGCGAGAAATGCCCCCCGCTGTTGTTGCAGGACTTGGCAAGGGGCGGCCATTTCTCGCAGCAACGCGGCTCGCGAATGAAACGGAAACAGACCCTAATGTGACAATGCGCAGGCAGCGGAGTACAACTGTACTCACCGACTGTGACTTTCACCACAACGCAACAGTCTATGACTAGGCTGCCGGCAGACGCCCCAAGCGGGGGCCGGCCAGGACGATTCGCCCAGCCTTAGAAGCATGGGGACAATTGAGGAGCTCGCATGACAAAACCAAACGCCTATTCCCAGGAAGAACTGCTCGCCTGCAGCCGCGGCGAACTCTTCGGCCCGGGGAACGCGCAACTGCCCGCCCCGAACATGCTGATGATCGATCGCATCGTTCATATCAGCGAGACCGGCGGCAAGTACGGCAAGGGCGAAATCGTCGCTGAGCTCGATATCAATCCGGATCTGTGGTTCTTTGCGTGTCACTTCGAAGGCGACCCGGTCATGCCCGGCTGCCTCGGCCTCGATGCCATGTGGCAGCTGGTTGGCTTCTACCTCGGCTGGCAGGGCAACCCCGGCAAGGGCCGTGCCCTGGGCTCGGGTGAAGTGAAATTCTTCGGTCAGGTTCTGCCGACCGCCAAGAAAGTCACCTACAACATTCATATCAAGCGCACCATCAACCGCTCGCTGATCCTCGGTATCGCCGATGGCACCGTGGCCGTCGACGGTCGCGAGATCTACAGTGCCGAAGGCCTGCGCGTTGGCCTGTTCACCTCCACCGACAGTTTCTGAAGGACTTGCACATGCGTCGTGTCGTGATCACCGGTCTGGGCATCGTTTCCTGCCTGGGCAATGACAAAGAAGCCGTTGCCGGCAGCCTCCGCGCGGGCAAATCAGGCATCCGTTTCAACCCCTCCTACGCCGAAATGGGCCTGCGTAGTCATGTTTCCGGTTCGGTCAACCTGAACCTGGAAGAGCTGATCGACCGCAAACTGTTCCGCTTCATGGGCGACGCTGCGGCTTACGCCTATCTGTCTATGGAACAGGCGATCAAGGATTCCGGCCTCAGCGAAGAGCAGATTTCCAACCCGCGTACCGGCCTGATCGCCGGTTCCGGTGGTGCTTCCACCGTCAACCAGATGGAAGCCATCGATACCCTGCGCGAGAAAGGCGTCAAGCGCATCGGCCCATACCGCGTGACTCGCACCATGGGCAGCACTGTATCGGCGTGCCTGGCAACTCCGTTCAAGATCAAGGGTGTCAACTTCTCCATCTCCTCGGCCTGCGCCACCAGCGCGCATTGCATCGGCCAGGCCATGGAGCAGATCCAGCTCGGCAAACAGGATGTGGTCTTCGCCGGTGGCGGTGAAGAAGAGCACTGGAGCCAGAGCTGCCTGTTCGACGCCATGGGTGCCCTCTCCACCCAGTACAACGAAACCCCGGAGAAAGCCTCCCGCGCCTACGACGCCAAGCGTGACGGTTTCGTCATCGCCGGCGGTGGCGGCATGGTCGTGGTCGAGGAGCTGGAACACGCTCTGGCCCGCGGCGCCAAGATCTACGCGGAAATCGTCGGCTACGGCGCAACGAGCGACGGCTACGACATGGTCGCCCCGAGCGGTGAAGGCGCGATCCGCTGCATGCAGCAGGCGCTGGCCACTGTCGACACCCCGATCGACTACCTGAACACCCACGGCACCTCCACCCCGGTCGGCGACGTCGCCGAAATCCGTGGCGTGCGTGAAGTGTTCGGCGACAAGGCGCCGGCCATCAGCTCGACCAAGAGCCTGTCCGGCCACAGCCTCGGCGCCGCCGGCGTGCAGGAAGCGATCTACTGCATGCTGATGATGGAAGGCAACTTCATCGCCGCTTCGGCCAATATCGACGAACTCGACCCGGAAGTGGCCGACATGCCGATCCAGCTCACCACCGTCGAGAACGCCAAGCTCGACACCGTGATGAGCAACAGCTTCGGCTTCGGTGGCACCAACGCCACCCTGGTGCTCAAGCGCTGGGCTGGCAAGTAGCTGCTGCTGCGGTAAAGAAAACGGCGCCTTCGGGCGCCGTTTTCGTTTAGCGGCTTGCCAAAGACCTCAGACCTTGAAGCGCGCCACCAGGTTGTTCAAATCGATCGCCAGACGCGACAGCTCCTGACTGGCTGCACTGGTCTGATTGGCGCCCGCCGAGGTCTGCATCGACAGGTCGCGGATATTGACCAGGTTGCGATCCACCTCGCGGGCCACCTGCGCCTGCTCCTCGGAAGCGCTGGCGATCACCAGATTGCGCTCGTTGATCGAGGCAATCGCCTGGGTGATCTGCTCCAGCGCAACGCCAGCAGCCTGGGCCACCTCCAAGGTGGAACGAGCCCGACCGTTGCTGTTCTGCATGGCGCTGACGGCGCGATCCGTACCGTTCTGGATACCGCCGATCATCTGCTCGATTTCCTGAGTCGACTGCTGGGTGCGATGGGCCAGCGCCCTCACCTCATCGGCCACTACGGCGAAACCACGGCCCGCATCACCGGCACGGGCGGCCTCGATGGCGGCATTGAGTGCCAGCAGGTTGGTCTGCTCGGCGATGGAACGAATCACGTCGAGCACCTTGCTGATCTCGTGCACGCGCTCGGCCAATTGCTCGACCTCAGCCGAGGTGGTGGTGACATCAGCCGCCAACTGGCCAATGGAATCGACGGTCTGGCGCACCTGCTCGCGGCCCTGCTGCGCAGTGGCGTTGGACTCGCGCGAGGCCTCGGAGGTGCTCACAGCGTTACGCGCTACCTCCTCGACCGCCACGGTCATCTCGTTGACCGCGGTGGCGGCCTGTTCGATCTCGGTGTTCTGCTGATGCAGACCGCGGGTCGAATCCTCGGTCACGGCGTGCAGCTCTTCGGAGGCCGACGCCAGTTGATTGGACGAATCGGAAATGCTCTGAATGGTGCTACGCAGGCTCTGCTGCATGCTCTTCAGCGCATTGAGCAACCGCGCTGGCTCGTCACGGCCCTGAACCTGAATGTTCTGGGTCAAGTCACCAGACGCCACCACTTCGGCAAGCCGCACGGCTTCCGTCAGCGGCGCGACAATGCTGCGGGTCAGCAGCAGCGCCAGCGCCACAGTGGCCAGCGCCGCCAGCACGATCATGCCGATCACCCAGGCCCGCGCCGAGATGAATACCTCGGCGGCATCACGAGCTGCATCAGCAGCCCCCTTGCGATTCATCTCGGAAAGCTGACGCAGGAACCTGGTCATCTCATCGGCATGCTGATTGAGTGTGCCGCGGGTCACGCCGACAGCATCATCGAAGTTGCCTTGCCGGACGAATGCGACGATCTTGCCCTGCTCCTGCAGATAGCTGGCTTCAGAACGGCGAAACCCCTCATAGAGGGTACGTTCTTCGGAGCTGGAAATGAGTTTTTCATAGGCCGAATCAGCCATGCTTAATTGCGAACGCAGGTCATCGGCCAGTTGCAGGTTACGCTTCAGCTCATCCGGCTCTCGGCTGAGCATCAGACGCAGGGTCACGGCACGCAAGCGCAGGATGTCCTGGCTGACATCGCCCAGCGCAACCACGCTAGGCAGCCAGTTATCGTTGACGGCCACGGACTGCTTGCGCATTTCCGTCATCTGGAAAAGGGAAAAAGCTCCGAGTAACAGTACCAGCAGCGCCACCAGGCCGAATCCCAAGGCAGCCCGTGGTGCGATCGAAAGATTACGCAGCGACATTTTGTGCAACTCCCATTGCGCGCGGAAATCAAATCATCCCTCGCCATACCTGTCGAAGGATCTGATGAGATTAGGCTAATCTCTGGGAGCTTATCGGCGTGATTCCCTCACTCTTGACAAGGAAAAAGAAAACCCTAGCGACGCAGTGCCTTGGCCATCGCCTGATCGACATGATGTCGCCATTCGTCATCGCGCCATTGCTCCTCCCGGCGCGCCTGCCAGTCATCGATGCGCTGCACGTCTTCGCACTGGCGGAAGCCGTCCTCCCAACCGCGGGCATACAGCGGCTCGGCCATGTAACGTGGTACGTCTTTGTCGAACTGACCGAGCGGGCCAGCAGCCGAACGCCCACTGCTGCAACCGTCCTCGAAGCCGTCGACGAAGGTCGGCGGATAATTGGCCGCCAGCATCTGCTCGCGCAGGCTCTGACACCCCAGCAAGACCAGCAGCGACAGGCCACAGATCAGCAAACGCGCGACCTTCATGGCTTCATACCCCTTCGATAGCGCCGAGCAGCCGATCCTTGAGCGCGCACAGCGCCCACGCACTGGTGCTACAGGCACCTGTGGCCAATGCCGAACGCAACGCCGGAATGTCGGCGTCGCGCAGGTAACGCTCGGCGTCGCCCATGCGCTCCTCGCCGCCAAAGCCGCCACCACGCATTTCTGCCAGCGCCTGCTCCTTGCTCCAGTTCTGGTAGATCACCCGGTACAGGGCGGCGATCAGCCCGGTACGGTTCTGCCCATGCTTGCAATGAATCAGTACCGTGCCGCGACTCTGCGCCTGGCGGATGCTGCGCAGCACTTCGATGACGTCGGCGTCATCGATACGATCAGTGCGCAACGGCAGGTGTACCTGATGAACACGCGGATCACCCAGCCATTGCTCGTCGCCGCGCTGATAGAAGTTGATCACCGTGGCGATGCCGAGCGACTGCAGCTGCGGCCAGTCCCGCGCCGCAGGCAATGCGCTGCGGTACAGATCAGGCGCCATGCGATACAGGTTGATGCGGGTGTCCAGTGGCTGTGCCCAGTTGGCTGGGCGCACGCCCTGCAGGGGCGCCGCCGATATCGTCGCGCCCCACGCCATGCTCAGGGGCAGCGCCAACAATGCACTGAAGAAAACCACGACGGCCAACGCCAGGCGCAAGCCCTGTTGGAGTCTGTTCATCGGCAGGTTTCTCCCCAGACCACCTGACTCCCTGCGTTTTGTGCGACAGGCGCTCGGTAAAGCAGCCAGCGATAGGTCAACACGCAGATCACCCAGTCGATCAGCAGCGTCCACAGGTTGTGCGAGAGAAAGTGCGCGCCCTGCAACATCCGTCCCAGGGAAAACAGCGAACCCAGCCCCAACGCCACCGCCAGCGCGATTCGCGCGGCACGCGGGCGGCGGTCGCGCAAGACGAAGAACAGTGCCAACAGCGAAAATCCGGCCGATGCATGCCCGCCCGGCCAGCATCGGCCTGGGTTGGCGGTGGGTGCACGCTCGCTCAGCAGCGGGGTGAACTGCTCCTGGCCGCCAAATTCGCTCAGGCTCCAGGGGCAATGCATGCCAGTCAGGGTCTTCAGCGGCGTGACCACCGATGTCGACAAACCCAGCGCCAACACCAGATAACCGAGCTGTCGACGCCAGACGCGCAGCCGTGTCGGCATCAGGCTGAGCAGGAAGCCGGCGATGGCCAGCACACCGAGCATGATCAGCGCCTGCTTGGCACGGTCATGCAGGATGTCTTCGAGCCAGAAACTGCTACGGCCGATGAAACCCAGGCCAGGTTCGTAGAACAGACGGGCCAGGGCGAAGTCCACGGGGCTGGGATCGACGACCAGCAACAACGCCATCAGCAGCAGCGGAATACCCAGCGCCAAGCGAAAATCGAAATAACGAGACGGCATCTTCATTCCTTAGCGCTGGCTGAGCTGCTGGCTCGATTGAGCGTCTGGTTGCCAGGCGATCAGACGCTTGCCGAAGGCATGGCTGGCGCCCTGGTAGTAGGCGATGTCGCGCCGCAACAACGGATCGGCATCATCCACCCTCCACTCATGACTCAGGCCCAGGGCATCGTCGTGGCGACGCATGCCCTGGCGCGGGCTGAGAATCGCCAAGTTCTGCCCATCGAACAGGCCCAGATGTTGGTAGTTGCCGAGCAGTGCCCGCCCAGGAGCGTGATCGGCGCGCAGCAGGTTGCGACCGAAGAAGGTGGACACGTAATCCAGGTTGAGCAGCCCAAGCAGTGTCGGCGCTACGTCGATCTGACTGGCCACATCGGCGTACTCCGCCGGCTTGACGTACCTGGGCGAGTAGATGAATAGCGGGATCTGGTAGTTGGCCACCGGCAGATCCTCGCGCCCGGCGCTGCCTGCGGTGTGGTCGGCGACGAAGACGAACAGCGTGTTGTCGAACCAGGGCTTGCTGCGCGCCTGCGCCAGGAACTGGCCGATGGCATAGTCGGTGTATTTCACCGCGCCCTCACGTCCTTCGCCGGAGGCGATGTCGATGCGCCCGTCCGGGTAAGTGTAGGGTCGGTGGTTGGAGGTGGTCATCAGTTGCAGGAAGAACGGCTTGCCGGCCGCATGGTCGCTATCGGCCACCTTCAGCGCCTGATGGTAGAGATCCTCGTCGGCCATGCCCCAGGCATTCTGGAAGCTCATCTCGGACTCATCGACGCTGCTCTGATCGACGATGCGATAGCCATTGCCACCGAAGAAGGCGTTCATGTTGTCGAAGTATCCACGCCCGCCATAGACGAAGACGCTGTCGTAGCCCTGCGCGCCCAACTGCTGGCCCAGGCTGGCATAGCCGGACTCGCGGCCGATGCGCTTGACGATGGAGCGCCCCGGGGTCGGCGGCACCGACAGGGTCAGTGCCTCCAGACCGCGGTCGGTACGCGTACCCGTGGCATAGAAATTGGTGAATACCAGGCTGTGCTTGCGCAGCTCATCCAGGTTCGGGGTCAACCCACGGGTATCACCAAAGCTGCCCAGGTACTTGGCACTCAGGCTCTCGATGGTGACCAGCACGACGTTGAGCTTGCGCGCCTGGCCGGGGTTGTCGATCACCCGGCGGATGTCCTGCGGGTCGCTGCCAATGAAGCGCGCATTGGGCTCGGCCACTTCGGCACGCAACTGCTCGGCCACCGTGGCATCGGGCAAGGTGGCGTAGAACTGATGATAGTCCAGCTCGTTATTACGAAACGCAGCGAAGAACTGGTACGGGCCATTACTCGCCAGCTCACGTTGGTAGGTATTGCCGCCCAGACTACGCGGCGCGTCCTGCCCTACCAGGCCGCTGCACAGCCCGACCAGCAATGCCAGCATGAGCAGTGCATAGACCGCCCGTAACCGTGGCAAACGCGGCGCCTGCAACGCCGCACGCAGCGGCCGGCGCAGCGCTACGGTCAAGCCGATGGCCAAGACCGCCAACAGCGCCAGCAGCGGATAGATCGGGTAGGACTCGAGAATGTTGTCGACGACCTCTTTGGAGTACACGAGGTAGTCCACGGCAATGAAGTTGAAGCGCACGCCGAACTCGTCCCAGAACAGCCATTCGGCCACCGCGGTGAAGAACATCGCGAACAGGCTGACGGCCGCCAGGGCGATCAACAGACGCTGATGCCAACGGCGCTGCCACAACCAGGCAGGACACAACAGCAGGTAAAGCGCCAGCGGCGCGGCGGCATAGACCAGGAAGCTCAGGTCATAGATCAGACCGACGCCATACAGGCCAAGCAGGTTCGGCAGGGTGACACCGGCATCGCCCAGATGTGCGATCAGCAGCACGCTACGAGTGAGGAAGAAAACCGCCAGCCAGGCCAGCAGAATGATCGACAGATAACGAAGTTGCGCGTAATGGAGCCGTGGCATCGTATGATCCTTGTAGGATGAACGAGCCGCAGTCTGCGAGGCGAGCTGTGAGCCTCTCGTCAAAGCCATGTGAAAAAATCGTCAAACCCAGGAATAACCCGCGATGCGCATTCTGGTCATCGAAGACAACCGAGACATCCTCGCCAACGTACTCGACTATTTGCAGCTCAAGGGCTTTTCCGTCGACTGCGCACAGGACGGCCTCAGCGGCCTGCACCTGGCCAGCAGCGGCCACTACGACCTGATCGTGCTGGACATCATGCTGCCAGGCATCGACGGCTATCAGGTATGCAAGCGCCTGCGCGAGGACGGTCGCAGCGAGGTGCCGATACTCATGCTCACCGCGCGCGATGCGCTGGATGACCGCCTGCAGGGGCTCAACGCCGGCGCTGACGACTACCTGATCAAACCTTTCGCTCTCTCCGAGCTGGTGGCGCGCATCGAGGCGATCCTGCGCCGTAGCCGCGGCAGCCGTAAACGCCAGCTGCAGGTCGCCGATCTCAGCTACGACCTCGATACCCTGCACGTCAGCCGCGCCGGCCAGTTGCTCAAACTCAACCCGTTGGGCCTCAAACTGCTGGCCATCCTCATGCAGCGCAGCCCGGCGGTAGTACGCCGTGAAGCACTGGAAGAAGCCCTGTGGGGCGACGATTGCCCGGACAGTGACAGTCTGCGCAGCCATGTTCATCAGCTACGCCAGGTGCTGGACAAGCCCTTCCCGACGCCACTGCTGCACACCATCCACGGTGTCGGCTATCGCCTGGCGGAGAACCCCGATGCTGTCTAAACAGCCCTTCCAGCGCCGGATTCTGATCGCTTTCGTGCTGATGACGGTGATGGTCAGTGGCCTGTTCTCGTTGAGCATCGTCGGTGTGGTGCATTTCATCGAGGAGCACTTGGTTTCCCAGGAGATGAGCCGCGAGCTGGGCGAAACCCTCAACGAGGACATTCGCCAGGGCCGGCCTCCACGCCTGGATAGCAGCACGCAGTTCTTTTCCTCCTACCATGCCGAGTACCTCATCCCCGAGCAGTATTCGGGCCTGCAGGAGGGCTTCAACGAAGTCATCAGCGGCGACGAGGCGTTCTACGTCTACGTGCAGAAGATCAACGGCGAGACCTATATGCTGGTGCAGGAACAGCAGGAATTCGAAGCCCGCGAGAATGCGCTGTTCAATGTGGTGCTGGCGGGCTTTCTACTGACGGTGATCGCCGCCTGGGGCCTGGGCTTGATGATGGCGCGCAAGGTCATGGCGCCGATCAGCCGCCTGGCACAGCAGGTGCGCCACCGCGATCAGTTGCATCCGCTGGCGCCGCCATTGGCACCGGATTACCCCGACGACGAGATCGGCCAGTTGGCCGCTGCCTTCGACAGCACGCTGGGCCAGGTGCGCCAGTCACTGGAACGCGAGCGTCTGTTCACCAGCGATGTCAGTCACGAACTGCGTACGCCACTGATGGTCATCGCCACCTCCTGCGAGCTGCTTGCCGAGGCGCCCCTGGGCCCACGCGAGAAGGAACAGGTCGCGCGCATCGCCCGCGCCAGCGAGGAAATGCGCGAACTGGTGCAGACATTCCTGCAGTTGGCGCGCGACAAGAGCAACGAAGCCGTGTTCGGCGGCGACCGTACCCTGGCCGCCGTTGCCCATGAGCAAGCCAGCCGCTGGGGCGTTCTGATGAAAGAGAAAGGCCTGGACTTCCAACTGCTCGAGGAAGGCCAGGACGACGGCCACTACAACGCCACGTTCCTCGGTACGGTAATGGCCAACCTGTTGCGCAACGCCCTGCACTACACCGAGAGCGGCAGTGTGTGCCTGATCCTCGAATCGGGAGCGTTTCGTATCGAGGACAGCGGTGCCGGCATTCCTGCCGAGCAGCACGAGCGCATCTTCCAGCCGTTCGTGCGTGGCTCTCAGGCCCGTGGCGAGGGACTTGGACTGGGGTTGTCACTGGTCAAACGCATTTGCGCCAAGCAGGGCTGGAGCGTCAGTTTGCAGAGCGAGCCCGGCCATACCCGCTTCCGGGTCAGCCTGAACAATGGCGCTTGACGAAATTTTCACGCCCCTTTGACGTGTCCTTGATGCCCTGCTCTTTAGGCTGACGAACGTATCCATCAAGGGACGTTCGTCATGCCCAAGCCTAGCCCCATCGAACTGGATTTTTCCCGCAAGTACGACTTCGAGCATTCGCAGCAATACCTGCACAAGCATCAGGATGGCCTGGCCCGGCGCCTGTCGCACTGGCGCGACGTACAGGTGGCGCGCCGTGCATTGCAGATGGCCGATGAGCCGAATCTGGTACTCGACCTACCCTGCGGCGCCGGGCGCTTCTGGCCGATGCTCTGCGAGCAGCCGAACCGAGTGATCTTCGCCGCCGACAACTCGGCCGCCATGATCGCCACCGCCCGCGCAGCGCAAACACCTGAGGTGGTGGCGCGGATCAACAGCTTCCGCACCTCGGCCTTCGATATCGACCTGGGCGCCAATGCGGTGGACTGCATCTTCTGTATCCGCCTACTGCACCACATCGAATCGACCGAACACCGTTTGGCCATCCTGCGCGAGTTTCATCGCGTCAGCCGCGATACGGTGATCGTCTCGCTATGGGTCGACGGCAACTACAAGGCCTGGAAACGCCGCCGTCTGGAAGACCGTAGAACGGCTCAAGGCCGCGCCGCGGAAAACCGCTTCGTCGTCGCCCGCTCGACAGTGGAAGAAGAGTTCCGCCGGGCCGGTTTCATCATTCTCGGCCATCTGGACTTCCTGCCCGGTTATGCCATGTGGCGCACCTACGTCCTGCGCAAGGTGGCCTGACATGGGAATTCTCAGCGAACAGGCACTGGCCGCCCTGCCTTCGACCGAATTCGACCGCTGGTGGCATAGCCTGGGTGAAGCGGTCGAGCCCGCCAATCAACGTCGCGGTGGCGAAAGCGGCGTCAGCCGCCTGCAGCACTGGGACAGCAATCGTCCCCTGCTCTACTGCAAACGCCAGAGCGGGCATCTCTACCGCTCGCTGCGCCACCCGCTGGGGCGGCCGACCATCCTGCGTGAGCTGCAGGCCTACCGTGCCCTCGCCCGCCTCGGCATCCGCACGCCGAATATAGTCTACTGCTCGGCGCGCAAGCAAAGCGGACAGTGGCAGGCACTGCTGGTCACCGAAGCACTGCCTGGTTTCGTCAGCCTGGAACAGTGGTACGAAGAGGCGCATGCAGCGAAGCTCAACCAGGTCATGCTGCAACGCCTGGCCGTCACCCTGGCGCGCCTGCACCTGGGCGGATGGCAGCATGGCTGCTGCTACGCCAAGCATCTGTTCGTCAAAGTGCGCAGCGACGGTGATGTGGACATCGCCCTGCTGGATCTGGAGAAAAGCCGCCGACATTGGCGTATTGCCAGCGCTTCGCGGCGCGATCTCGGCCAGTTGCAACGTCACGGCGGCAGCATGCCCGAAGCTGACATGCTCTACCTGCGCCAGGCTTACCAGCGTGCGCTGAACGATCCATGGGGTGGGCTGCAATCATGAACGACAGCCCCGATCTGGACGCCCTGTCCTTCAAGGGCCGCCGAGGCCTGGCGCGCATCTTCGACGCCACCGGTTATTCGCTGGCCGGGCTGCGCGCGGCCTACCAGGGTGAAGCTGCGTTCCGTCAGTTGCTGTGGTTGAACCTAGTGCTGCTGCCACTGGCCTGCCTGGTCGATGTCGGCCGAGCCGAGCGCGCGCTGCTGATACTGGTGCCGCTATTGGCACTGGTGGTGGAGCTGCTCAATTCCGCCATCGAGGCGGTGGTCGACCGTATCTCGCTGAACCTGCACCCGCTGTCCAAACAGGCCAAGGACATGGGCAGCGCGGCGCAAATGGTCGCGCTGCTGATGATCGCCCTGACCTGGGCGATCATCCTGCTCTGATCAGCGCACCATGAAACGCTGTTCAACCAGCTTGCGATCACCCTGATAGACGATGAAATGCCATTCGCCGGGCACCACCTCGTGATGCTCGGTGAATTCGAAGGCCATGACGTCCTGCGGCGCACCGATCACCAGCCTCTGCTGCACTTCGAACTTGTCATGACGTTGGCCATCCGGCGTGACAACGCCTGGCGTGAGGTACAGCAGCGTCAGTGGGATCTCACCCTCACGCTTGCCGGCCAGGCTGTAACGTATGCCGAACTTGGTACCGAGCTTGGCGGGAACCTGCTCGGTGCGCTCGATGGCCTGATTGCTGCGGGTCAGAACCCGCTCGCCGGGCTGAAAATCCTGATACTGGCTGCTGAAGATGCCGTATTCCACCGGCCCTTCGACACGGACGTCAGCCTGACTCAGACCGGCCCAGGCGAATAGACCGGCCATCATGGCCACTCGGGTGTAATGCATGGTGCGCTCCTCGTTGAAATGAGCGCGAGCCTATGACGCCCGAGTGACAGCCTGATGACAACCGCGCTAGCGATCCAGCTCGGCCTGCACCCGGCGCGGTAGCACGGAGAGGAAGTTGTCGCGCGCCACCTTGTGTGCCACATCCTCGGGCAAGGCATCGAGGAACGGATCGAAGCCCTTCATGTACTCGCCCAGGCTACCGAAGCGCCCGACCACGTCCGAGCCCAGCATGAAGCGCTCCGGGTAACTGCTGACCAGATGCACCCATTTCGGGTCGGGCCTGCCGTCCGCGTCCAGCAGATAGGGACGCAACATGGTCCAGGACAGGTCGATATAAAGATTCGGGTACTGGCCGAGCATGCGCTCGACCGTGTCCAGCAGAAAGTCGAGTTTCTCCTGATGACGGTGAATCTCGGCACTGGTACCGGCATGCGCCCAGATGAAGCGCACGTGCGGGTGATTGCGCAGCGGCGCCTCGATTTCTTCCAGGTACAGCGGCTCACGCTCGCGTTTGGAGGTGATGTTCGAATGCAGCATCACCGGCAAGTCGTATTCGGCGGCCAGGTGGAAAACCCGCGCCAGCGCCTCGTTGTTGGCCCGCGGCGCACTGCCGTGAATCAGCGCAGTGAGATCGTCATGCCGGGTGAATACCTCACCAATGCCCTGCCACAGGCCGGGATCGAGCTCCAGCATGCGACGGATATGCGCGTCGGCATTCTTGTCGTTGGGATTGAAGCCGGACAGAAACGGGTGGAAACGTTTGCGTTGCTCGGCAGGCAGGCGCTTGTAGGCATCAGCGATGAACACGTCGGTAGCGCTGTACCAGTAGGCATTGGCGTCATCACCGGCGTAATAACGCGGGCGCTTGGGCTCGTCCTCGTCCCACTTCTTGGCCACTGGAATACCGGAGAACATCACATGATCGACGTTGTTTTCCGCCATTTTCTCCAGCAATTCATCCATGCCGGCGCTTTCCTGGAAAAAGTCGACATAGTGCAGGTGGGCATCGCTGTAGCGGTATTCGCGGGCCTGGGCGCTGCACGCGATCGTAGCGCTGAGCGCGAGTATCCATGGCATCGTTCGAGATGTGAGCAAGGCGAGTCCTCCTGACGGTACGAGCAGCATAGACCGCCGACCCACTGCGCAAGTTCGACGAGCGGCCACCCCCAGACTGCGCACCAACATGGATCAAGCAAGCCAGAAGCGCACCAAACAAGCACATCAATAACTGACCCTTGGCCCAGGATCACCCGGGAGACGCCAGCCAATGATGGCACCTCGCTTGCAGTATCCGAAGCAGACCAGACAGGGGAATCACCATGTTGCAGTTGCTGCGCAAGCCAACCCGCAAGGCCAAGGACGAGGCCGCATTGGACGCATTGTTCCAACAGCACGACCTCACGACTCGTCTCCCGGAAGACTATCAGTGGATGGTGCGCCTGAATGATTTCAGCGCCGGCCTCCAGCAACGTATCCGCGCCAGCCTCGGCGCCGCCGTCGGCATCGCCTCTCATGCGCCGCAACTGGCACGTATCGCCGCAGCCAACCAGCAGAGCGGACAGACACTGGCGCAATCCTCGGAGTTGATCGCCAGCGCCAGCGAGCAGGTCACCACCACGCTGGACGCCGAGCTGGTGCCCGGCGCCGGTGAAGTCGCGCGCCTGTCCGCCGAAGTCTCCGCCACCTTGCACCAATGCCAGGAAAGCGGCCAGGCCGTGCTGCGCCAGGTCGAAGTGATCGATGCCAGCGAGGCGCAACTGGCTCAGGTGATCCAGCAACTGGCCGGGCAGCTCGATGAAGTGAGCAAGGTCATCGGCGTGATCGCCAGCATCTCCCAACAGACCAATCTGCTGGCGCTGAACGCCGCCATCGAAGCCGCCCGTGCCGGCGAGCACGGCCGCGGCTTTGCCGTGGTTGCCGAAGAAGTACGGCGCCTGGCCGGCCACACCACCGATGCCACCGGCCAGGTCAGCGGCATCATCGAGCGTTTTCGCGAGGGCATGCAGCAGCTTGGCGATGCCGGTCAGCATATGAACCAGGCCGTGGCCGACGGCCGCACCGGCATTATTGCCGTCAGTGAAGGGCTGGACAGCACGCGCCAGGCCATGGATCGTCTGGATGGCCAGGTCGGTCAGATCGCCGCTGGCACCGAGCAGATCGGCCAGGCGGTGCGCTCGATCAATGGTGATGTGCAGAACATCGCCCAGGTCGCCGGTGAGCTGCTCGGCAAGGCCGGCCAGGTGCTGCACCACAGCAAGGCTGTACGTGAAGACGGCGATCGCCTGCTCGCCGGACTCGGCGACTTCCGCCTGGAGATCCACGCAGCCGTACGCGCCAGCGTCGAGCAACTGGCTACGCGCCCCGAGCTGGCCAGCGACGTGGCAACGGCCGAACGACTGCTTGCCGAAACACTGGCGCGCGACAGCCGTTTCGAGCTGTTCTACCTGGTCGATAGCCGCGGTGTGCAGATTTCCGAGAACATCTTCGCCACCGATGTCACGCACAGTGACGAGGCCAGTTGTCGTGGCCGCGACTGGAGCCAACGCCCCTGGTTCCGCGCCGTGGCCGAGCAGATGGAGGGCCATATCACCCAGGTCTACCGCTCCTCGGCAACCGATGACTTCTGCTTCACCGTGTCGGTGCCTATCGTCGACGGCCAAGGACGTCTGCTGCGGGTTCTCGGTGCCGACGTGCGGTTGTCGGCACTGGTGTGATCGGGCCTGCCTGGGCTAGGCTGGCGGGCATTGCCGTCACGCCTACAAGGAAGCGCCATGATCCGTATTCATAACAGCAAGGGCCTGCAGCAGCAGATCGAAATCGGCCCACACCAGCTCGTTGGCGACGTCTCGCCCGAGCTGGGTGGCGACGGAACCGGCCCTGATCCGCACGACCTGTTCGACGCTTCGCTCGGCACCTGCAAGGCCATGACCCTGTTGCTCTATGCACGTCAGCGCGGCCTGCCGCTGGAGGGCATCGACGTCAGCGTCGAGCGTGACGACAGCGAAGAGCGCGACGGCAACTACCACCTGATCGTCGAGCTGTCGCTCAGAGGCCCGCTAGATGATGCACAACGCCAGCAATTGCTGCGCCTCGCCGACAAATGCCCGATTCACAAGCTGATGACCACCACCGATATTCAGGTCGAGACCCGCCTGGCTGGAGCCTCGGCATGAGCGAACTGCAACTGATTCGTCCGCGCGCCGAGGACATCGCCGGCCAGCCCATCCTGCGTCCCCTGCCCTCGGCCCGCTTTCGCAGCATCGGCCCGTTCGTGTTCTTCGATCACATGCTGGAGAAGGCCTACCCGGCTGGCAGCGGCATGAACATCGCCCAGCATCCGCATATCGGCCTGTCCACCCTCACCTACCTGTTCGAAGGCCAGCTGCAGCACAAGGACAGCCTGGGGTCGGATCAACTGGTGGGCCCAGGCGACGTCAGCTGGATGACTGCAGGGCGCGCGGTCGCCCATGTCGAGCGTACTCCGGCCGAGCAGGTCGGGCAGAACAAGCGAGCCCACGGCTTGCAGGTCTGGCTGGCGCTGCCGGAAGCCGACGAGCAGTGTGAACCGGCCTACAGCTACCATCCGGCCGCTTCGTTACCACGCAGCGACGCCATGGGCGTGCAGATCACCCTGATCGCCGGCAGCGGCTTCTGCCTCGAATCCCCGGTGCCAGTCCGTTCGCCGACCCTGTATGCGCAGCTTCGCTTGGCCGCCGGTGCCAATCTGTTGATCCCGGCCGAACACAGCGAACGCGCACTGTACCTGATCGATGGGGAAGCGGAGCTCGATGGCGAACCCCTGCCCAAGCACACCATGGCCGTGATTCCGGCAGGTGAAACACCCGTGCTCAGCGCCTGTGGTGAATGCCACCTGGCCCTGATCGGCGGTGAGCCCATCGGCCCGCGGCGGATCAACTGGAACTTCGTCGCCACCACCGCGGATCTGATCGACCAGGCTCGCCAGCGCTGGGCCGCAGGCGACTGGCCACAAGTACCAGGTGAAACCACGCGCATCGAACTGCCACGCTGAAACGCTCATGAAATCCAGGCGCCAGGCGGCGCCTGTCAACTTCGCAAAGGACTGTCATCTTGCTCCTGCCTCGCTCTCTCGCCGCCCTGCTCTGCTTGCCCGCCTGCGCCCTCGCTGAGCTGCCCAGTCTCGAACCGGAACCAGGACTGCACGCCCAGGTGCAACGGCAGGGTGAGCTCTACTTCCTGCGGCAACCCGACGGTAGTCGGATCGAGCTGAGCATTCCCGAGGGCAACGAAGTCGATGCGCCCAGCTTCGATGCCGACGACTACGATTTCGACAGCCACCCCGATCTGGCCATCCGTGTACCAACGGGCATGGTCAACTCGAGCTACCACCTCTACCTGTATCGCCCTGCACTGCGCCAATTCGAGTTGCTGCAAATACCAGCCACACTGCTGGAGCGCGTCAATTGCTCGGAGCTGTCGGAGCTGCAACCCAACAATGAGGAACGGGCGCTCTACAGTCACTGCCGCAGCGGCCCGCGCTGGTTCTACGACGCCTACCGTTTCGATGAGACCGGAACACCCTGGCTGTACAAGACACTGCAGGTGCGCTACGACTACGATCCCGACGCTCCCGTGTTCTTTGCCATCTTCGAGAAGACGTTCGACCGGCAAGGCCAAATCGTCGCTAGCCGCGCGCTCGACGACGACGATCAGCCGCAAACCTGGACGGTACCCAACGCGCGTCTGTACCTCCACCAACGTCCGGACGAGGCCAGTCGCAGCAAGGCCTACCTGATCAAGGGGGACGTCTGCGAGGTGCTGGATCAGCAGGGCAACTGGCTGCAGATTCGTTACGCCTCGCGCAAAGGCTCGCAGGAACGCTGGGTCTCGCTCGACGAGGCATACGGACTCGAGCAACCCTGAACAATCGCGTCCCTGCTACAGGCAAATACCTGCCATCGTTTTTTGTTACGTCTGCGTGATCCAGAGCCTCACTTGCCGGGTATAAGCTGCATGCGGATTTTTCAGGCCAACGGATGACCCATGGCAGATCGCGACTTCGACTACGAAAGCACCCTGGAAGCCTGCGCACGCGGCGACGAACGAGCCTTCCAGGCGCTCTATCGGCAAGAAGCCGGGCAATTGCTCGGCCTGGCCATCAGCATGCTGGGCCGGCGCGATATTGCCGAAGACTGCCTGCACGACGCCTTCGTGCGCATCTGGCAACACGCCGCACGCTTTCGACGCGAACTGGGCAGCGGTCGCGCCTGGGTGCATAGCATCCTGCGCTACCGCGTACTCAATGCCCTGCGCAGTGGCGGCCGGCATACCGAGGTAGACGATGAGTTCTTCGAGCGCGTGCTGGACGACAGCCCACAGGCCGAAGCAAAGGCGCTGGAGCAAGCCGAGCAGCGCCTGCTGCGCAACTGCCTGCAGCGCCTGGAAAGGCCGCGCCGTCACCCGATTCTGCTGGCCTTCTACCGTGGTCTGACCCACGAGCAGATCGCCAGTCGCCTGAGCACACCACTGGGCACCATCAAAGGCCGTATCCGCGCCGGCCTGCGCGCGCTGCAGGAGTGTCTGCAAGCATGATTCCGCACGATCCCGAAGAACGTCGCGCCCTGATTGGCGAATACCTGCTCGGCCTGCTCGACGAGCACGAAGCCGCCGAAGTGCGCCAGTTGCTCGAAGACGATGAGCAGGCCGCCCGCATGGCCCTGGAATGGGAGCGGCACTTCCTCGACCTGAGTGACCAGTTGCCGGCACAAGCCCCCTCCCCGGCGCTCTGGATACGTATTCGGCAGAGCCTGGGCCTGCACGATGAACCCCGCTCCAGCGCGCTGGCCAACTGGTGGAACAGCCTGCTGACCTGGCGCCTGACCACCGCCGCGCTGGCCGTTGCGCTGCTGGTCGCCGTGCTGATGCCGATGCTGCGCAGTCCGGATATCACCGGCGAACGCTACACCGTGGTGCTGCAGGAGCCGGGCGAAGCCGCCAAACCGGGCTGGGTCATCCAGGTCAGCAGCGATGGCACGCTCTCGCTCGACCCGCTGGTCGCCGATCAGGTACCTGAAGGCCGCGCCCTGCAGTTCTGGACGCTGATCGATCCAGCCGACGGCCCACGCTCGCTGGGTCTGGTCGAAGCCGGCCAGCCGCTGCGCCTGCCAGCCGAGCAGATCGGTGCAGTGCAGGCCGGCCAACTGTTCGAGCTGACGCTCGAGCCAGCCGGTGGTTCGCCCTACAACCGTCCCAGCGGCCCGGTGCTGTATATCGGCCGTGCCGTGCTGGCCAGCGCCAACTGAGCAGGTTGCCGGCCATCCGGCCGGCAACCTTTCACACATCCAGTCCCCTACCGAAAAATATTTTCACCCGCCGACATCCAACCCCATTCCTCGCGGGTATAGCTCACAGGTGTTTCGTCGAGGCACCTGCGAAGCCGGCCAGCCGGCTTCGTCTCGATGCTGAAACCTTTATGAGGAACAACCATGAAACGCATCACTACCCTCTGCACCGCCAGCCTGCTGACTCTGAGCGCAGGTGCCGTCAGCGCCACCGAACTGCTCGCACTGGGCGCCGATGGCAAGCTGTTCAAGGTCGATGTCGCCAGCCTCAAGGTCACCGCCAGCATGGCCGTCAGTGGCGCCAGCGACCTGCGCGGCCTGGATGTGCGGCCGGCCAGCGGCCAGCTCTATGCCCTGAGCGGCACCGATCAGCTCTACACCCTGGACGCAGCCAGCGGTAAGGCCACTGCCGGCAGCAAGTTGCAAACCGCGCTGTCCGGCAGTGGCCAGGCCGTGGTCGATTTCAACCCGGTGGCTGATCGCCTGCGTCTGCTCGGCCCGGACGGCACCAGCCTGCGGGTGAATGTCGACACCGGTGAAGTGGCCGTTGACGGCAAGCTCACCTACGCCGCCGATGGCCCCTATGCCGGCAAGCAACCCGAGGTGGTCGCCGGCGCCTACACCAACGCCTATGCCGGTACGCAGAGCACGGCGCTGTACAACATCGACCTGGCCAGCGGCGGCCTGATGCTGCAGAACCCGCCAAACGATGGCGTGCAGCAACTGGTCGGCAAGGTCGCCGATGGCCTCAAGGCGGCTGCCATGGATATCGCCAGCGACGGCAAGGGAGGCAACACCGCCTACGTGCTGACCGGCAAGACCCTGCATCAGCTGGATCTGGCCAGCGGCAAGCCCACCACCCTGGGTGACGTCGCCGGCCTGCCGGACGGCATCATCGATATCGCCGTGCTGCCCGCGAAGTAAGATGAAAAAAGGCTGCGCCCAATGGGCGCAGCCTTTCATTCAATGCTTGATAAGCCTGGTTTCACTGCTCAGCGAATACCTCGTCGAAGAGATCGTTCATCGCCTTGAAAGCCCGCGCGGCCACCACCGGGTGGTACTCGTTGCGCCCCGGTACGTTGGCCTTGGGATTGGTGAACGAGTGCACCGCACCGCCGTAGCTCACCAGTTGCCAGTCGATCTTGGCCGCTTTCATTTCAGCGATGAAACCGTCGACCTGCTCCTGCGGCACGGCTGGATCGTCCGCGCCATGCAGCACCAGGATCGGTGCCTTGATGTTCCTGGCATCAGCTGGGTTGGGCGTGTCCAGGTTGCCATGGAAGGAGACGAAGCCTTTCAGCGGCGCCCCCGAGCGGGCCAGCTCCAGCACCGTGCCACCGCCGAAGCAGAAGCCAATGGCGCCCAGCTTGCTGACATCCAGCGCCACTTCGCTGCTCTGTGCCTTGAGCACCTCGATCGCAGCCTGGGCACGCTTGCGCATCAGCGCGCGGTCAGCTCGCACTGCACCTGCCGCGGCACCGGCCTCTTCGGCATTACTGGGACGAATGGATTTGCCGTACATGTCGGCGACGAATACCACGTACTTGTCGCCCGCCGCACGCGCGGCCTTGGCCACGGTGTCCTGGTTGACGCCCATCCAGCTGGGCACGGCCAAGAGACCGGGACGTGCCGTGGTCACCGAGTCGTCGTAAACCAGTACGCCTTCGAACGCTTCGCCATCGATCTCGTACGCGACCGTCTTGGTCACGATGGCCGCATCGGCAAGACCGGCGAATGCCGCGCACAACAGGGGAACCAGTGTCTTCTTCTGCATGGTGAGGCCTGCCCTTGGCAATGGTAGGCCCCTAACAATAGCCGCGTCGGCGGCAATGGCCAAATCCGCGATGCAGTGGATTTGCACAGGACGTGTCAAGCAGCTGGCTGCTCGTCCCAGCGCTCCTTGATCTGCAGAATTTCGGGCAGGCAAGCGATGAACAGCTCGACCAGACGCGGATCGAAATGGCGCCCGCTCTGCTCACGCAGGAAGTCGACCGCCGCCTCCACGGGCCAGGCCTGTTTGTAAGGACGTACGCTGGTTAGCGCGTCGAACACATCGGCGATGGCGACGATACGGCCCTCGAGCGGAATCTGCTCGCCCTTCAGGCCATTGGGGTAGCCGCTGCCATCCCACTTCTCATGGTGCGACAGGGCGATCAATTGCGCCGTGCGCAGCAATCCGGAGCTGTGCTCGCCGATGATCCGAGCACCAATCTCCACATGCTGGCGCATCACCTGCCACTCCTCCTCATTGAGCTTGCCCGGCTTACGCAGCACGGCGTCGGGAATACCGATCTTGCCGACGTCATGCATCGGTGCCGCGTTGAGCAACTCCTCGGCGGCATCTGCGCTGAAGCCGGCAGCCAGCGCCAGCACCTTGGAGAAATGACTCATGCGAATGACGTGCAGGCCGGTCTCGTTGTCCTTGTACTCGGCCGCCATGCCCAGACGCTGGACAATCTGCAAACGGGTCTGCCTGAGCTCCTCGACCCCGACCAGTGACAGATGGGTACGCACCCGTGCACGCACGATGGGTGGACTGACCGGCTTGGTGATGTAGTCCACGGCGCCCACTTCAAAACCACGCGCCTCGTCGTCGACATCACCGAGCGCGGTCACGAAGATCACCGGAATCGCCTGCAACAGCGGATTGGCCTTGAGCTGCTCGCACACCTCATAGCCAGTCATGCCAGGCATCATCACATCGAGCAGGATCAGATCCGGCAGCTCGCGCTCGGCCATTTCCAGAGCTCGCGGCCCCTCCTTGGCGAACAGCAGTCGATAGTCCTCCTGCAGGATATGCCGCAGTACCTGCAGGTTGGTGGGTTCGTCGTCGACCAGCAACAGCAGCGGACGAGTGTCGGCAGCAGTGATCATGATGGAGTCGCTTCCTCGTCTTGCAGTTGCCACAACAGTTGATCCAGCATTGCCAATGCCTGGTCGAAATCGAAGTCATCCAGTACCTGGCGAATATCGTTCAAGGCAGCATTGTAGGCGGTACCCCGCACCGCACGCTCCAGGGCAGCCAGGGTCTCATCATCCAGGCTGCCGCGCTCCAGCGCATGCCGCAGTTGGCCCACCAGCTCACGCAACGTGTCCGGATCGGCCGGCGCGGAATCTGTCGTAGACGACTGAGGCACCTGCGGCACTACGTCCTTGACGGCTTGCAGGGCCTGCTCCAGCTCCACGAGCAAGGCACGCAGCACATTCTCGCCCTGCGCCTCGAATGCCTGCTCAAGTGCCTGCGCCAGTGTGCTCAGGTGGGTCAGGGCCAGGTTGCCAGCGGCGCCATACAGACGGTGCGCCAGTGCCCTGCCCTCACTCCAGTCGTGCGCCTCCAACAGCTGGCTCAGACGCGCCACCAGGGTCTGTTGTTCATCAACGAAGGCAGCGATCGCCTGCGCCATGCGCAACGGCCCGCCCCACAGATTGCTGCCACGCACCCAGTCGAACAAACCACCCTCGACAACACGGGTGGCACTGACCACCGCGCTGGGGACATCGGTCAGCCCGAGCAGGCGAGCGATTTCCCATAGCAGCGCATTGAGATCCAGCGGTTTCGAGGCAAAGGCGTTCATCCCCGAATCCAGCGCAGCCTGACGATCCTGATCGAGCACGCTCGCGGTCAAGGCAATGATCGGTGTCGGCTCCCGCGCCTCGGTGGCCTCCAGCTGACGAATCCGTCGCGAGGCTTCCAGGCCATCGACACCCGGCATCTGCACATCCATCAGAATCAGGTCGAAGCGCTCCTCGGTGAAAGCCTGCAGCGCACTTTCACCGTCGGCAACGCAGCGTACGCGATGGCCGAAGTGCTCGAGACTCAACTGCAACAGTTCGAGGTTCTGCGGCACGTCATCAGCGGCAAGGATGTTCAACGGCCCCAGCTCCGGCAGCACCGCGCGCTGTTGCGAAGCCTGGCGTTTACCGGCACGCAGGGGTAGCTCGACGCTGAAACAGCTGCCTTGCCCCTCGGTGCTTTCCACCCGCAAACGTCCGCCCATCAACTCGACCAGTTGCCGAGCGATGGTGGTACCGAGGCCGGTACCGCCAAAGCGTCGACTCATCGAGGCATCGGCCTGAGCGAAGGGGTCGAAGATCTTCTCCAATCGATCAGCGGCGATACCGATACCGGTATCCTTCACCGCCAGGCGCATCGCTCCCGGCTCCCCCGTCACCCTCAGGCGAACTTCGCCGCGCAAGGTGAACTTGACCGCGTTACCGAGCAGGTTGGTCAGCACCTGCTGCAAGCGCAGCGGGTCGCCACAGAAGAAGTCGGTGACCGTTGCCGGGTAATCCAGGTGCAGTTGCAGGCCCTTGCTTTCGGCGGTCAGGCGCTGGCTGGCGATGACCTGCTCGCACAGTTCGCGCAGGGAGAAGTCCAGCTGTTCCAGCTCGATGGCGCCGCGGTCGAGCTTGGCAGTGTCGAGGATGTCGTTGAGCAGCCCCAGCAGCGACCGCGATGAGTGCTGCACGGTGCTCAGGTGGCGACGTTGCTCGCTGGAAAGCGGCGTTTCCAGCAGCAGATCGGTGAAACCGATGATGGCGTTCATCGGTGTGCGGATTTCATGACTCATATTGGCCAGGAAGCTGCTACGCGCTGCAGCCGCGGCTTCGGCACGGTCACGGGCAGCGCGCAGTTCCTGCTCCATCAGGCGTCGCGGAGTCAGGTCGGTAGCCAACTTGACCACCTTGAATGGCTTGCCGTCGGTGTCGAGGATCGGGTTGTAAGTGGCCTGAATCCAGACCTCACGTCCATCCTTGCCTTTGCGGCGATATTCGCCGGTGCGGAATTGGCCAGCACGCAGGTCGGCCCACCCCTGACGGTAGGTATCGCTGGCGATCTGATCCGGGTAGCAGAACATGGTGTGGTGGTGGCCGATCACCTCGTCGCGCTCATAGCCGAACAACGCCAGGGCATTTTCGTTGATGTCCAGAATGTTGCCATCGAGGTCGAACTCGGTCAGCGCCATGGCCTTGCCGATCGCCGTCACCTTGCCTTCATACTCGGCGTTGCGTCGCTTGGTTTCGGTCTGATCGAGCAGAACGCCGTCGATCCAGCGCGGCACGCCTTGCTCATCACAAACTGCGCTACCGCTTTCCCAGATCCAGTGCTCGTTACCCTCGCGGTCGAACAGACGATATTCGACCGCATAGTTACGTCCCTGCTCGATGGCCTCGATGACCTTGTCGGCGGTCGGTTGATAGTCGTCCGGATGGTACATCTCAGCCATGGAACAGCGCCGACTGATGAAGTCCTCGGCCGTCCAGCCAGTCAGGGCCTGCACCGCATCGCTGATGAACAACATGGTCCAATCACGATCGAGCAGGCAGCGGAAGGAAACCCCCGGAATATTGCTGATCAGTGAGCGGTACTGTTGCTCACTGCTTCTCAGCGCCTTCTCCATGCGTTGCCGTTCACTGATGTCAGCGACGAACACCACGAACAGCGGGCGGTTACCCGCGTGGGTGATACCCACACTGATGCGTACCGGTTTCTCCGTCCCATCACGGGTCAGGCAGACCAACTCCTGCTCGCCCGCTGGTAGCGTCAGTCGACCGGTTCGAAGATAGTCTGCCAGCAGCTTCTCCACATCGCCGACATAGCGAGTGGGCATCAGCGAGCGCATATGCCTGCCCACCAGTGCCTTCGGCTCCCAGCCGAACAGTTTTGAAACCGCACGGTTGGCCGAACGCACGGTACCGCCATGATCGACGGTGATGATGGCATCCAGAGCGGTATCGAAGATCGACCGCAGATGCTGTTCGCTGGCCTTGAGCTGAAAGCTCATGCGGCGGTAGCGCAGCAGCGTGTTAACCGCCATCACGAGTACGGTCAGGACAACGGTCAGCAGCGTGATGGCAGTGGCGATGTACCCACTGTCGACCACTGCCGTCGGTGTCACGGTCTCTGGCGTGCCGACGAAACGCGCTGCTGCCATGCCGGTGTAATGCATGCCGCTGATCGCCAGCCCCATCACCAGCGCACTGATCGGCAACGCCCAGCGTGTAGGCAGACGCCCTTCGAGACCGAAACGCACCCATAGCGCAACGATGGCCAAGGCAATGGCCACGACGATGGACAATGCGAACATCCATGGGTCATAGCGCAACAAAGGTGCCATCTGCATCGCCGCCATGCCGCTGTAGTGCATGGCGCCGATTCCGGCACCGACCAGCACACCACCGACACACAGTTGCAGCAGGTTCAGATCACGCCGCGCCAATAGATTCAGGGCGACCCAGGAGGCTGCCAGGCTCGGCAGCATCGACAAAAGAGTGATACCCAGGTCGAAACGCACCGCGGCACACAGCTCGAAAGCCAACATGCCAAGAAAATGCATGGACCAGATGCCGCCCCCCAGAGCGAGCGAGCCAGTGAGGATGGTGACTTGTCGAGAGGATGAACGAGAACTGTCGCGCGCTTCACCAGCCAGTTGCAGCGCCATGCCGGCAGCAAATACGGAGATGGCCAGCGAGAGCAGCACCAGCGAGGTGTCGTATCGGCTGAGCACGAGGACACTGGGATCCGCGCCCATGATGAAGAACAGCTCGTAAATCGACATACAACCCCAGGGCACGAACCAGATAAGCCAGCCAATGGCCAGCATCTGAAACGACGGGGTCGCGCTTGTCAATTAAAGCCGATCAATCACATCCATAGAAAAGCCCGCCGAAGCGGGCTTGTTCTAAGAGCTGACCTCTCAGGCAGAAAGTTCCACCAGCAACTTGTTCAGACGCTGCACATAAGCGGCAGGGTCTTTCAGGCTGTCGCCAGCGGCCAAAGCGGCCTGATCGAAGAGGATGTGCGACAGATCGGTGAAACGATCCTCATCCGGCTCGGCATCCAGGCGCTCGATCAGCGGGTGCGCGGGGTTGAACTCGAAGATCGGCTTGGCATCCGGCACTTTCTGCCCGCTGGCCTCGAGGATCTGGCGCATCTGCAGACCGAGATCCTGCTCGCCGATGGCAAGAATCGCCGGCGAGTCGGTCAGGCGATGAGACACACGAACCTCGGCGACCTGCTCACCCAGCGCCCCTTTGAGGCGCTCGATCAGTCCTTCCTTGGCCTTGGCCACCTCTTCTTGTGCCTTCTTGTCCTCTTCAGAGTCCAGCTCACCCAGGTTCAGATCACCACGGGCCACGTCGACGAACTGCTTGCCGTCGAACTCGGTCAGGTAACTCATCAGCCATTCGTCGATGCGATCGGTAAGCAGCAGCACTTCGATGCCTTTCTTGCGGAAGACTTCCAGGTGCGGACTGTTCTTGATCTGTGCGTAGCTTTCGCCAGTGAGGAAGTAGATCTTGTCCTGACCTTCCTTGACGCGGCCCAGGTAATCGGCCAGCGAAACCGATTGCTCGTCGCCTTCGCCGTTGGTGGAGGCGAAACGCAGCAGGCCGGCAATCTTCTCCTTGTTGGCGAAGTCTTCCGCCGGGCCTTCCTTGAGTACCTGACCGAAGGCCTTCCAGAAGGTCTTGTAGTCGTCCGGCTTGTCCTTGGCCAGCTTCTCCAGCATGTCCAGCACGCGCTTGGTCAGCGCCGACTTCATCGAATCGATGACCGGGCCGGACTGCAGGATCTCGCGGGAGACGTTCAGCGACAGGTCGTTGGAGTCGACCACACCCTTGATGAAGCGCAGGTACAACGGCAGGAACTGATCGGCCTGATCCATGATGAACACGCGCTGCACGTAGAGCTTGAGGCCCTTCGGCGCTTCGCGGTGGTACAGGTCGAATGGCGCACGGCCCGGCACGTAGAGCAGCGAGGTGTATTCCAGCTTGCCTTCGACCTTGTTGTGGCTCCAGCTCAGCGGGTTCTCGAAGTCATGGCCGACGTGCTTGTAGAACTCCTGGTATTCCTCGTCCTTGATCTCGGTGCGCGGACGCGTCCACAGGGCGCTGGCACGGTTGACGGTTTCCCACTCGACTTCCGCCGGAGCGTCTTCACCGTGATGTTCCTTGGGCAGTTCGATGGGCAGCGCGATGTGATCCGAGTACTTCTTGACGATGTTGCGCAGGCGCCAGCCATCGGCGAACTCTTCTTCGCCACTCTTCAGGTGCAGGACGATGCGCGTACCGCGCTCGGCCTTCTCGACGGTGGCGACTTCGAACTCACCCTCGCCTTTCGACGACCAGTACACGCCTTCGCTGGCCGGGCTGCCGGCACGGCGGCTGAACACCTCGACCTGATCGGCGACGATGAACGCCGAATAGAAACCGACACCGAACTGACCGATCAGGTGCGAATCCTTCTTCTGGTCGCCGGAAAGATTCTTCAGGAAGTCAGAAGTACCGGATTTGGCGATGGTACCCAGGTGTGCGATGACCTCCTCGCGGCTCATGCCGATGCCGTTGTCTTCGAGGGTGACGGTCTTGGCCTCCTTGTCGAAGGACAGGCGGATCTTCAGCGGATCGCCACCTTCGAGCAGTTCGGGCTTGGCCAGCGCCTCGAAGCGCAGCTTGTCAGCGGCATCGGAGGCGTTGGAGATCAACTCGCGCAGGAAGATTTCCTTGTTCGAGTAGAGGGAATGGATCATCAGGTGAAGCAGTTGCTTCACCTCGGTCTGGAAGCCCAGGGTTTCTTTTTGAGTTTCCACACTCATGGTCTTCTAACTCCATCTGTAGGACAGGAACCGCTATGGCGGCGATGACCTGCAGATGGGGGCAACCTAATGGATTTCAAGGGCCTGGCATCACAACACGGATCACATGTCAGCATGCGGTCGGGTGCTTTGAAGTAGGGTGCGCTGCGCGCACCGCGAAGACCGCGGTGCTTGCCTGGTGCGCACGGCACACCCTACGAACAGCCTGATATGTGGCGTAACACTAGGGTTCCAGCAACTCCAGACGACCAATCTCCTCCGGTTTGAAACTGAAACTGGCCTGGCCACCGCCACTACCCATTTGCTGAGAGAGGCGAATGCTGCCGTCGGCGTCGAGACCGGCAAAACGCCCCTCCACCGTGCCGCCGCTGGCGCGGCTCAGGCGCATGCTGAGGTTTCGATACTGCTCCGGGTTACGTTGCAAGCGGGCCAGGCTGAAACGCTGGCGACGGTCGACTGGGCGGCTCAGGCGCTCTTCCGTGGGCGCAGCGTCACTCGACTGCGTCGATTGCACGGCCGTCATGGCAGGTAGCGCCGGAAAGCGATCACCGTCCACGGCCCAGCCCTGCTCCGCACGTTTGTGCAGACGAATCGGCAGGCGTTCACTGCGCCGATCGATCCGCGCCTCGACCTGCACCTCCAGCGTGTCGCCTTCGAAGGTGAACGGCGGCAGCTTCAGCTCGCTCACGTTGCGCGTGGCAAAGCGCCGTTGCAGATAGTCCTGCAGCACATGCGCGATGGTGTCGCGGGAATCGAAGCGCACGTCGATCTGGCCATTGGTATAACGCAGCCGATCACGATAGAGCTCTACCCGGCCACTCAGGCTGGTCTTGAAGCGCGGCGGCAGTACCAGGTGAAAGTCGCCGACCAGCCGATTCGGCTCCTGCGGCTGCAAGTCCAGATGCAGGGTGTAACCACGGCTCAGACGCCGCGCCTCGGGCAGATCCTGTTCCGGCAGCAACCAGCTCAGCTCCACCTCCGGCAGGTTACCGCTGTCCTGCGGCAAGACATCCACACGTACACGTCCCTCCACCGGCTGCGGCAGACGAATGCTCAGCTCACGCAGAGCGAAGAAATCCAGACCTTCGCGCAGGGTCAGCACGCCGTCGATCAACTCGCCCTGCTGCGGCCGGAAAGGCTGACCATTGAGTTCACCGGCAAGCTCGATGGCCAACTCGGCCGGCTCCTGTATCTCTGGCTTGAGCCAATCGAGGCGAATGATCGCCGCCAGGCGCTCGGCATCCTTGCTGGCCAGCAGGGTCAAACCGACCACCAGGGGAATCACCCCGAGACCAACCAGCATCACGGCACTGCGCGCACGTACCCAGTGGCGAATGATGTAGATCAGCGTGATCGGCGGCAGCAGGCTGCCCCAGCCCCACAGCAGGCTGGTGGCGAATGCCCGCGTGACCAACCAGACCAGGCCGGCCAGCATCAGCAACAGGCCACCAATTATCAGCAACGCATCCATCTACAGATTCCTTGTGGTCATTTCGCTGCGCTGCCAACCCGCACCGGATACCTGGGCAAGCCTCATGAGGGACTCAGGGTTCATCGACCTTGAAATGAGCGCGGGCGGTGGCAATGGGCTCGGTCTGGGTGGTTTGCCAGGCGGTGATCGCCACGTTGGCCACCCGCCGCCCCTGGCGCCAGACCTGGCACTGCGCGTAGGTGTCACGATAATGGCCGGCGCGCAGGTAATCTATCGAGAAGTCGATGATTTTGGGCAAATGTGGAATGCCCATGAACATCAACAGATGCAGCATGGCGGCATGCTCCATGAAACCGGCGATCACCCCGCCATGCAGCGCCGGCAATACCGGATTGCCGATGCAGTCGCGATTGGCCGGCAGACGAAAGACCATGTCGTCGCCCAGGCGCAGGCACTCGATGCCGAGCAGCTTGGCGTAGGGAATCAGGTTGATCAGCGGATCGTAGTCGTTCTGCTGGTGTGCACGCGCCACCAGTTGCTCCAGGTTCAGATCGCTCATGACGCACCGCCTTGCGTCAGCTCACCCTTGCCCTTGACGGCCTTGCCCATGCGCATGAAGGCGCCGACCACGTGGGCGATGGGCTGCTCGGGGTCGTCCTGATAGGCATAGCCGCGAGTAAAGATGACGTTGGGCGTCACCCGGTAGCATTCGGCGAAACCGAATACGTCCTTGCCGGGTTCGGCTGGGTGCATGTAGTCGATACGTAGGTCGAGGGTCGGGCAGATCTCGAACTCCGGCAGTACGCAGACCGTGGAGATCCCGCAGGTGGTGTCCATCAGCGTGGTGATCGCGCCGCCATGGATGACGCCGGTGTCCGGGTTGCCGACGATATGCGCCGCGTATGGCAAGCGCAGCGTAAGGCCCTTGCTGTCGGCTGCCTCCACGCTCATGCCCAGCACCTGACAATGACGCAGGGCGGCAAGAAACCGCTGCGCCCGTTCCTGAATCGACTGATCGCTCATCGCTCGTCTGCACCACGTGAAAAAGGTGCGCATCATAACGCCTTGCACCAGCGCTCACACGCGCCAGGCTAGCGGCGACAGGGCGCTCAGGGAACTAAAACACAGGGACCATGTTCGAAGGTTTGTGCGCATGGGGTCTGCCCTGGCACCTAAAAACTCTCACACATGGAGTGATGACCGTGAACAAACCTCTGACTTATGCCCTGCTGCTTGCCACTGCCCTGGGTCTCGCCGCTTGCGAGAAAACCCCGGAAGACAAGATGGAGTCGGCCAAGGAGTCAGTCTCCGAAGCCATGGACAACCTGGGCGATGCAGCCAAAGAAACCGGCGATGCCATCGAACAGAAAACCGACGAAGTGATGGGCACCGAGCCTACCACCGGCGAAAAGATCGAAGATGCTGCCAGTGACGCCGCTGACGCCATCGAAAACGCAGGCGAAAAAGCCAAAGACAAGATTGACGGCCAGTAAGCAAGCCGGCGGTGCCAGCCACTGCATAGGCCAGCAAACAAAAAACCCTCGGAGAGCGATCTCCGAGGGTTTTCTTTTGGCTACAGATAAGTCAGCGCGCCGCCTGGTGCTCGGTCAGGCAGCGCTCCTGGCCTATCAATCCTCGCGGTAGCGACGCAGCTTCAGGGCCTTGCCGGCAACGCGGGTGTCCTTGAGCTTGCCCAGCAGGCGATCCAGACCGTCTTCCGGCAGTTCGACCAGGCTGAAGGTCTCGCGGATCTGGATACGGCCAATGGCGTCACGAGCCAGACCGCCCTCATTGAGGATGGCGCCCAACAGGTTCTTCGCGGCGATGCCATCGCGAGTCCCCAGCGCAGTGCGGCAACGCACGCGGCCTTCGGCCAGCGGCACCGGCGCACGACGCTCGCGGTATTCGCCGCGCTCACCACCACGGTCACCACGCTCGCTGTCACGCTCACGACGCTCGCGCGGAGCACCGCCAACACCTGGCACCAGCGGCTGCTCACGCTCGACGGTAGCCAGATCCAGCGCCTGGCCATTGGTCGCCTTCTTCAGCAGGGCCGCGGCCAGGGCGCGCGGGCTGCAGCCGATATCGGCGGTCAGGCGGTCGAGCAGGTCACCATGGCTGGCTTCGGCATCGGCAACCAGCGGCGCCAGCGAAGAAGTCAGCTTCTTGATGCGCGCATCGAGCACTTGCTGGGCGTTCGGCAGCTTGACCTCACCGACCTTCTGCCCGGTGACACGCTCGATCACCTGCAGCATGCGGCGCTCACGCGGGGTGACCAGCAACAGCGCACGGCCATCACGACCGGCACGGCCGGTACGGCCGATACGGTGCACGTAAGACTCCGGGTCGTACGGCATGTCGACGTTGAATACGTGGGTGATACGCGGTACGTCGATACCACGGGCGGCCACGTCGGTTGCCACGACGATGTCCAGACGGCCGTCCTTGAGCGAGTCGATCACGCGCTCACGCTGGTTCTGGGCGATGTCGCCGTTCAGCGCAGCGGCCTTGTAGCCTTTGGCCTCCAGGGCGCTGGCCAGATCCAGGGTGGCCTGCTTGGTGCGCACGAAGGCGATCAGCGCGTCGAACTCTTCGACTTCCAGCAGGCGCAGCACGGCATTGGTCTTCTGATCGGCGTGGATCATCAGGTGCGCTTGTTCGATACGCGAAACGGTCTGGGTCTTGGCAGCGATCTTGATGTGCTGCGGCTCGCGCAGGTGCTTCTCGGCGATAGCACGGATCGAGTGCGGCAGCGTGGCAGAGAACAGCACGCTCTGGCGGCTTTCCGGCATGGCTTCGAAGATCACTTCGAGGTCATCCATGAAGCCCAGCTTGAGCATTTCGTCGGCTTCGTCGAGAACCAGGTGCTGAATGGTGGACAGCACTTTCTCGTCACGGCGCAGGTGGTCGACCAGACGACCCGGAGTGGCAACGATAACCTGGGCGCCCTGGCGAATGGCCTTGAGCTGCGGGCCCATAGGCGCGCCGCCATATACGGCAACGACATTCAGGCCAGGCATCTGCTTGGAATAGGTTTCGAAAGCGGTGGCCACCTGCAAGGCCAGCTCGCGAGTCGGTGCCAGGATCAGCACCTGCGGCTCACGTTTGGCTGGGTCGATCTTCGACAGCAGCGGCAATGCGAAGGCGGCGGTTTTACCAGTACCGGTCTGCGCCTGGCCGATCATGTCGTGGCCGGCGAGGATCACCGGAATGGCCTGCGACTGAATCGGGGACGGCTCTTCATAACCAACGGCGGTCAGAGCGGCGAGAATATTGGGGTGAAGTCCGAGCGCGGCGAAGCCGCCGATTTCCTGGGTCATGGGTCTGCCTCAAGTGCATCCGCAAAGACCCATGTTCCAAAGCTGCGCATGCCGTGTAAGACCTTTTGGGTCACCCTGGCAGCCTGGTCGGCGGGGATTTGCGAAAACGTGATGAAAGTGAATCGTCAAGGATAGTCCGCTGGGGACTGGCTGCCGGGAGTTAATTTCCCGGGCGAGTTGCACTACCTGAACGTGGCCAGAGAATTGGCCGGCGCGCATCATACCGGAAATTCCTGACCAAGGTGCTGTTTTTTATCTCTGCACCTCACCCTGCAGAGGCTTTTCTAGAGCTTTCCGCAGTTTTTACGCCAGGCGGCACATCAGGTAGCCGGGCGCAAGGCCGCGATCAGCGGTTGTAGTGAATAGCCCAGGCGGGGGGCCAGCTCGCCAGCACGGGCCTGCAGCCGCCCAAGATCCATACCCTGATCGAGTTCCGCCGGGATCAACAGCACCACGTTGCCCTCCTTCACCGGGCATTCCCAATAATGGCGGTGGTAGAGCCCGCGCAGCAGCGCTGCGCCAAGCGGCTTGCCGTCATTGCCGGCCCACTGGTTGATGATCAGCCAGCCGCCGGGGTTGAGCTTTTCCCGACAACGTTCGAGGAAGCGCCAGGCCAGATGACCGACACCGGGGCCTTGGTCGGTGTAGAGATCGAGGAAGATCAGGTCGGCCGTTTCCGCGCTTTCCAGCAACTCGACGGCGTCGCCGATACGAATGGTCAGCCGTGGGTCGTCATCCAGACCGAGAAACTCCATGGCCAGGCGCGGGACGTCCGGACGCAGTTCGATGGCCTCGACATCTTCGAGCGGCAGGAACTTCAGGCAGGCCTGGGTCAGGTTGCCGGCGCCAAGGCCGAGGAACAGTGCGGTTTCCGGCGCATCGTGGCACAGCGCGCCAAGCAGCATGGCACGGGTGTAGTCGTACTCGAGCCAGCTCGGATCGCCCTGGAACACGCAGCTCTGCTCGATGGCATCACCGAATTCGAGGAAACGGTAGGCGCCGATCTGCACCACGCGGATCACCCCGAAAGCATCGCGAACCTCGGCCAGCAGCACTTCGTCCAGCTTCTGCATCTCGTCGTCCGGCGGCAAACCTGGCATCGATCCCTCTCCAACAGTGACATCCCGCACCAGAAGTGGCGGGCTAAAGGCGCAGATTGTCATTGATGCAGCCGCCCCGGGTCACGCAATAATTCCGACACTTGCGCTGCTACTCATAACAATAACGAGGTTCGTCATGTACGCCATCATAGGTGCCGGCCCCATGGGCCTGTGCACGGCCCGGCAATTGAAGAGACAGGGGATCGATTTCGTCGGTTTCGAGCTGCACAGCGATGTCGGCGGCTTGTGGGACATCGATAACCCGCACAGCACCATGTACCAGTCGGCGCACCTGATCTCCTCCAAGGGCACCACCGAGTTCAGCGAATTCCCCATGCGCGCCGAAGTGGCGCCCTACCCTCACCACAGCGAAATGCGTCGCTACTTTCGTGACTACGCCAGGCAGTTTCGCCTCTACGACCACTATCAGTTCGATACCCGTGTGGTACAGCTGCAGCGCCTGGATCAGGGCTGGAAGCTGATCAGTGAGCGCAATGGCGAGCAGCGCGAATGGCGTTTCGACGGAGTGCTGATCGCCAATGGCACCCTGCATACGCCCAACCTGCCACAGTTGCCCGGCGACTTCAGTGGTGAGTTGCTGCACTCCAGCACCTACAAGAGCGCCGACCTGTTTGCCGGCAAGCGTGTACTGGTGGTCGGCTGCGGCAACTCGGCCTGCGATATCGCCGTGGACGCCGTGCATCGCGCCGTATCAGTCGATCTCTCGGTACGCCGCGGCTATCACTTCCTGCCCAAGTTCATTCTCGGCAAGCCTACCGATACCTTCGGCGGTGCGATCAAGCTGCCGCGTCGCCTCAAGCAGTGGGTCGACGGCCTGCTGGTGCGCGCTCTGGTCGGCAAACCTTCGCAATACGGCCTGCCCGACCCGGACTATCGCCTGTACGAATCGCACCCGGTGATGAACTCACTGGTGCTGCACCACATCGGCCATGGCGATATCCGCCCCCGTGGCGATGTCACAGCGGTGAACGGCCAACGCGTGACCTTCGCCAATGGCGAACAGGCGGATTACGACCTGATTCTGATGGCCACCGGCTACAAGCTCGACTACCCCTTCATCACGCGCAGCGAGCTGAACTGGCCAGAGGGCGCTGGCGCGCCACGGCTGTACCTCAACGTCTTTCATCCCGAGCACGACGACCTGTTCATGCTCGGCATGGTCGAGGCTTCCGGCCTGGGCTGGCAAGGCCGTGACGAGCAGGCCGAACTGGTGGCCCTGTATATCCGCCAGTTGCAGGCGGGCAGCCAGGCGGCACTGGCGTTGCGTCAGACCATCCGGGAACAGGCGGGCCAACGTCTGGACGGCGGTTACCAGTACCTGAAACTGGAGCGCATGGCCTACTACGTGCACAAGGACAGCTACCGTAAACGTATTGCCAGCCATACTGCGGCGCTGCGCCGCGAGCTGGCTGAAGGTGGCGTACCAGCCACCCAGGAGGCCTGAGCATGGAACCGATCAAGATCGCCTTCGATCCCAGCAGCCTGGTGCTGATCAACCTCATCGTCGCCCTGATGATGTTCGGCGTTTCCCTGGATCTGCGCGCCGAGGATTTTCGCCGCATCATCCGCTCACCCAAGGCACCGGTCATCGGCCTGCTGGCGCAGTTTTTGCTGCTACCGGCAATGACCTGCCTGGCCTGCTGGCTGCTGCGCATTCCACCGGAGCTGGCGCTGGGCATGATATTGGTCGCAGCCTGTCCTGGCGGCAGCTTCTCCAACATCATGACCTGGATGGCCCGCGGCAACGTGGCGATCTCGGTGAGCATGACCGCGGTGTCCAGCCTTGCCGCCAGCGTGCTGACCCCACTCAACTTCGCCATCTACTCCTGGCTGAACCCCTACACCCGACCGCTGCTGACCGAAATCGATATCGACCCGCTGGGCCTGCTGCTGTTGGTGGTACTGGTGCTCGGCGTGCCGCTGATCGTCGGCATGGCAATCGGCAGACGCTTGCCGATGCTGGCCCTGCGCGTGGAGAAACCGCTGCGCCTGTTCAGCCTGTGCGTGATGCTGGGGTTCGTCGCCCTGGCCTTCAGTCGTAACCTGGATCAGTTCGTCAGCCACTTCCACCTGTTCTTCTGGCTGGTGGTCGGGCACAACCTGCTGGCGTTGTTGATCGGCTATGTCAGCGCACGCCTGGCCGGCCTCAACGAAGCGGATCAACGTGCGGTGACTCTGGAATCCGGCATCCAGAATTCGGCACTGGGGCTGGTGATCATCTTCACCTTCTTTCCGCAGGCCGGCGGCATGCTGCTAATCGCCGCGTTCTGGGGCTGCTGGCACCTGGTGTCGGGGCTGAGCCTGGCCTGGTTCTGGTCACGCCGTCCACCCGCGCCAGTACAGACACAGGCACCAGCTGCACAGCCCGGAGAAGCCTGATGCGCGTCACCCTGATCACCGGGGCCGCCAGCGGCCTCGGCTGGCAACTGGCGCGCGCCTGTCATGCCCGTGGCGACGCGCTGCTGCTCACCGATATCGATGCGCCCGGACTTGCTACGCGCCTGACCGAACTGGATGAGGCCCGCACTCACGGCGTAGCCGGCGATATCACCGATGCCGATCTGCACAGACAGCTTGTCGAAGCCTGCCGGGCGCGCTTCGGCCGACTCGACCTGCTGATCAACAACGCCGGCATCACCCATCGATCACCGACCGTAGCGACAGCCCCGGCGGTCTTTCGCAAGGTCATGGCGGTGGATTACCACGCACCGCTGGAGCTGACCCTGGCAGCCTTGCCACTGCTGCGCGAGAGCCGCGGCCAGGTCGTCGCCATCGGCTCCATGGCTGGCTGGATGCCGCTGCTCGGCCGCGCCGGTTACTGCGCGGCGAAGAGCGCACTGGGCCAGGCCTTCGAAGTGCTGCGGGCGGAAATCAGCCGTGATGGCATTGGCCTGCTGATGGTCTATCCGAGTTTTCTCGACACCCCCATCGACCGCAACGCACTGGGTGGCGACGGCCAACCGGCCGGCCATGCACGCTCGACCATCGGCAAGATCCGTGGCGCCGACTGGATGGCGAGCCTGATCCTCGATGCGCTCGATCGTCGTCGCCAGCGCCTGTTTCCGGATCGCGGCAGTTGGCTGGCCAGTCTGCTCTGGCGCCTGGCACCCGGTCTGTATTACCGCAAGATGAGCCAGCGCTTCGCCGGGGAGATGAGCTGATGGCGCTGGCTCCCTATGCGCTCGGCGCCTTCATTCTGCTGGCCTACACCCTTGAGGCCGTCACCGGTTTCGGCAGCGTGGTCATCGCCCTGTCACTCGGCGCCCTGCTGCTGCCCATCGATCAACTGTTGCCGATTCTGGTACCGCTGAACATCTGCATGACCGGCTATCTGGTGCACCGCCACTGGCAACTGATCGACCGTCGCCTGTTGCTAGGCACCCTGCTGCCCGGCATGGTCGTCGGCACCCTGCTCGGCTACTGGCTGCTGACGTATCTGGACACTCAGATACTGAAGGTCGCTTTCGGCGCGCTGATCGTCTGGTTCGCCGGCCGTGAGCTGTGGCGCCAGCGCCAGGCCCATGCGCTGGCGGTACGCCCAACCTGGCTGAGCCGCTGCATTACCCTGGCCGCAGGACTCAGCCATGGCCTGTTCGCCTCGGGCGGCCCGCTGCTGGTCTATGGCCTGGCCGGCACTCATCTGGACAAGGCGCGGTTGCGCGCCACCCTGGTAACCGTCTGGTTCACCCTCAACAGCCTGCTCACTATCGCCTTTCTACTCGACGGTCGTCTGCTGCCAGCGCTACCGCAGGTGCTCAGCTACGCCCCGCTCCTGTTGCTCGGCGTATGGCTAGGCGAACGTCTGCACCGACGCGTCGACGAGCGTCATTTCCGCATTGCCATCTACATCCTGCTGCTGGTCACCGGCATCCTGCTGCTGGCGCCCTGGAGATTGCCATGAGCTACGACATCATCATCAACAACGGCCTGTACTTCGACGGCACCGGTGCCCCCGGCGCGGTGCGCCATATCGGCATCAAGGACGGCAAGGTCGATGTGCTCAGCCTCAGCCCGTTGGATGAGCACGACTGCCCACATGTGATCGATGCTCGCGGCAAATGGATCACCCCCGGTTTTCTGGAAATTCACTCGCATTACGACGCCGAAGTGATCGCCGCGCCAGCGCTGAAAGAATCGGTGCGCCACGGCGTCACCAGCGTGACCATCGGCTCCTGCTCGATCAGCATGGTGTTGGCCGATGCCGAGGACTGCTCCGACCTGTTCACCCGCGTCGAAGCGGTGCCACGCGAGTACGTGCTACCGATCCTGCAGGAAAAGAAAACCTGGCGTGACGCCGCCGGCTATCGCGCCTTTTATGACCAACTGCCACTGGGGCCGAACGTCAACTCCTTTCTCGGTCACTCCGAACTGCGCGTGGCGGTGATGGGCCTGGAGCGCGCCACCAGCCGAGTGACGCCGAGCGAAGCGGAACTCGCGCGCATGCAGCAGTTGCTCGAAGAGGCGCTGGATGCCGGCTGCATCGGCCTGTCGGTGATGACCACCCGACTGGACAAGATGGATGGCGACCGCGCCTGGTCCAGCCCGCTGCCCTCCACCTTCGCCAGCTGGAAGGAGTTCTCCCGCCTGTTCGCCGTGCTCCGCCGTCGTGGCGCCGTGCTGCAGGGCGCGCCCAACGCGGTGACCAAGGTCAACGTGTTCGCCTTCCTCTGGCAGGCCCACGGCTGGTTCAGGAAACCACTCAAGTGCACCATGCTCACCGCGCTGGATCTCAAGTCGCAGCCACTGCTACATCGTTTCACGCGCCTATCCGGCTGGCTGGCGAACAAGGTGCTACGCGGTCATTTCCGCTGGCAGACCCTGCCGGCGCCCTTCACCCTGCGCCTGGAAGGACTCAACGTGAACGCTTTCGAGGAATTCGGCGCAGGCGAGATCCTGCGCAACATCAAGGATCCGGACGAGCTCTACGCCAAGGTCAAGGAGCCCGAGTTCCGCGCCCTGTTCAAGAAGCAGGTCAAGGCGGTGCTGACCAAGGGCCTTTGGCACCGTGACTTCTCCGATTGCTGGGTAACCGAATGCCCGGACTCCAGCCTGGTCGGCAAGAACTTCAAGCAACTGGGCCAGGCCCGAGGCCTGGACGCGGTGGACGCCTACTTCGAACTGGCCTGCCAATACCGCGAAGCGCTGAAATGGACGACCTGCTACGGCAACCAGCGCGAAGCGATCATGCGCAAGTTGCTGTCCAGCCCCTGGACGCACCCCGGCTTCGCCGACTCCGGCGCGCACCTGCGCTCCATCGCCCAGTACAACTTCCCGCTGCGCTTTCTCAAGTACGTGCGGGACGCCGACCTGGCCGGCGAGTCGTTCATGGAACTAGGCCAGGCCGTACGCCGTTGCAGCGGCGAGCTGGCGGATTTCATTGGTGTCGATGCCGGCTACCTGCGTGTCGGGGATCGCGCCGATCTGGTGCTGATCGACCCCACCGGCCTCGACGACACGCTGGACGAACTGCATGAAGCACCGATGGAGGTACTCGGCCTGGTGCGAGTGGTCAAACGCAACGATGCGGCGGTCGAACTGACCTTGATCAATGGCCGTATCGCCTACCGCCGTGGACTGGAATATCCGGAAGATCTGGGCAAGGTACAGGGTTACGGGCGCTTCCTGCCAGCTCGCGATGTTCTGCCGCGGCAAGCGCCGGTACGCGACTTCGATCCAGCTCCTGCCTCGTAACTCGAGGCACTGCGATACCCGTACGGGTCTCAGGGCTTATCGGTTACCATGCGCCTCCGCCTGATCAACCGTTAGAGACACCGCATGTCGCACGCCTGGAGCCCCGATAGCTGGAGGGTAAAACCCATCCAGCAGCAGCCCGAATACCCTGACGCCACCCACCTCAGTCGTGTCGAGCAGACGCTGGCAGGCTACCCGCCGCTGGTGTTCGCCGGCGAGGCGCGCGAGCTGCGCCGTCAGTTCGCCGAGGTCACTCAGGGTCGCGCTTTCCTGCTGCAAGGTGGCGACTGCGCGGAAAGCTTCGCCGAATTTTCCGCCGCGAAAATCCGCGACACCTTCAAGGTGCTGCTGCAGATGGCCATCGTCATGACCTTTGCCGCCGGTTGCCCGGTGGTGAAAGTCGGGCGCATGGCCGGGCAGTTCGCCAAGCCACGCTCCTCCGGCGAGGAAACCATCGACGGCGTCACCCTGCCCGCCTATCGCGGCGACATCGTCAACGGCATCGGTTTCGACCTCGCCAGCCGCGTGCCCGACCCCGAACGCCTGATGCAGGCCTATCACCAGGCCACCGCCAGCCTCAACCTGCTGCGCGCCTTTGCCCAGGGCGGTTTCGCCGACCTGCATCAGGTGCATCAGTGGAACCTGGATTTCATCGCCAACTCGGCGCTGGCCGAGAAGTACCACCAGCTCGCCGGGCGCATCGATGAAACCCTGGCCTTCATGCGCGCCGTCGGCATGGACAGCGCGCCGCAACTGCGGGAAACCAGCTTCTTCACCGCCCACGAAGCGCTGTTGCTGAACTACGAAGAGGCCTTCGTACGTCGCGACAGCCTTACCGGCCGCTGGTACGACTGCTCCGCGCACATGCTGTGGATCGGCGACCGCACCCGCCAACTGGACGGCGCCCATGTCGAATTCATGCGCGGTATCGAGAACCCCATTGGGGTGAAGGTCGGCCCGAGCATGGATCCGGACGAGCTGATTCGCCTGATCGATGCGCTCAATCCGGACAACGATCCAGGCCGCCTGAACCTGATCGTGCGCATGGGCGCGGACAAGGTCGAAGCGCACTTCCCGCGCCTACTGCGCAAGGTGCAGAGCGAAGGCCGCCAGGTGCTGTGGAGCTCCGACCCGATGCACGGCAACACCATCAAGGCCAGCAGCGGCTACAAAACCCGTGATTTCGCGCAGATTCTCAGCGAAGTTCGCCAGTTCTTCGCCGTGCACCAGGCCGAAGGCACCTATGCCGGCGGTATTCATATCGAGATGACCGGGCAGAACGTCACCGAGTGCATTGGCGGCTCGCGTCCGATCACCGAGGACGGCCTCTCCGACCGCTATCACACGCACTGCGACCCACGCATGAATGCCGACCAGTCCCTGGAGCTGGCTTTCATGATCGCCGAGACGCTGAAGCAGGTACGCCGCTGACGATTCGCGCCCTGGCCACTGGCCAGGGCGCGAACAAGCTCGCACTTCTTTTGTGCGTTATCCGGCATAATGCCGGCCCATCGCGAGCCCACCCAAATGGGCGCCAAACAACGTTCCCCAGCCGGAAAGGACTCGCGGCCAACACTTCCAACAAGGACGATGATCCATGCAACTGCGCACCACCCTCTCCGCTTTCGCCTTCTCCAGCGCCGTTCTGCTGACCGGCTGCCAGAACATGTCCCCTGACGCCATGCTGCAATCCGGCCTGATGGCCGTACAGGCCGCAACCCTCAGCGACGCAGAAGTGAAGAGCATGTCCGACCAGGCCTGCGCCGAAATGGACGCAGCGGCCAACGTCGCCGGTCCGAGCAGCCCGTACACCAAGCGCCTGGACAAGATCGCCAACAACCTTGGTCATCAGATCAACGGCATACCGATCAACTACAAGGTCTACCAGGCCGACGAAGTCAACGCCTGGGCCATGGCCAACGGCTGCGTACGCGTCTACAGCGGCCTGATGGATCTGATGACCGACAACGAAGTGGAAGGCGTGCTCGGCCACGAGATCGGCCACGTTGCCCTCGGCCACACCAAGAAGGCCATGCAGACCGCCTACGCCACCGCCGCCGCTCGCAACGCCGCCGCAGCATCGGGCAATGGCACCGTCGCCGCGCTGTCCGCCTCGCAGCTCGGTGAACTGGGCGAGCAGCTGGTCAACGCACAGTTCTCGCAAAGCCAGGAAACCTCTGCCGACAACTTCTCCTTCGACCTGCTGACCCAGCGCAACATCCCGCGTGAAGGCCTGGTCACCGCGTTCGAGAAGCTGGCCAAGCTGGGCGGCGGCGAAAGCAGCATGTTCTCCTCGCACCCGGGCTCCACGGATCGCGCCAACAACATGCGCACCCGCCTGGCCGCCAAGTAAGCACACGCTCAGGGGCTGCCCGGCAGCCCCTGTTTCATTGGAAAACTGCCATGCCAGCCCTGCGTAAACACCTGATACCGCTATTGCTGATCCTGCCGTGCAGCAGCTGGGCCGACTACGACCAACGGTACCAGGCCTGCCTGGATGCCAGCGGGATGATGAACAATGCCAGCGTCGCTGGCTGCGCCGAGGGCGTATCGGAAGCGGTGAAGAAGGAGATGAATCGCGTCTACCAGCAGCTTTTCCTCAAGCTGCAGGAAAGCGCTCCGGAAGATGCCCAGCAACTGGAAGAGGCGCAGAAAGCCTGGCTGATCTACCGCAACGGCCAATGCGACCTGCAGGGCAAACATGTCGGCTCGCCGATGTACTACACCTGCCCGATGCAGTTGAACATCCAGCGCGTCGATGAGCTGAAATTTCTGTTGGATAACGGCGGTTAGCCAAGCAGCCCACGCTGACTGATACTCGGCGCCAGCCACACCTCATCCAGACCCAGCCAGTGCGCTAGCGCGCGCAGCGAGTCACCCAGTGCCAGGCGCGCCTCTTCGCTTAGCACCGCCTCCTCCAGATGCACGGCATGCACTGCCAGGCGACCTGCCACCCGTTCGCTGCGCAAATCCACCCGTGCCAGCAGACGCTCATGATGCAGGAATGGCAGCACGTAGTAGCCGTACACGCGCTTGGCCTGTGGGGTGTAGATCTCCAGTCGATAGCGGAAACCGAAGAGCCGCTCGGTGCGCTCGCGCTCCCAGATCAAGGAGTCGAAAGGCGACAGCAGCGCGCTGTGGCGCACGCGCCGAGGGATGCGCGCCTCGCCCCGGCAATAGGCCAACTGCCGCCAGCCCTGCACCGCAACGGGCAACAACTCGCCCGCTTCCACCAGCTCAGCGATACGAAGTTTGCTGTCGGAGGCATCCAGGCGATAGTAGTCGCGCAGATCCCTCTCGGTCGCCACACCCAGCGCATCGGCCGAACGCAGCAACAGGCGGCGCTGCGCTTCGTCTTCCTCGAGATCGGCGTGATTCAGATAATCAGCGGGAATGACCCGCTCCGGCAGGTCGTACAGCCGCTCGAAGCCGCGCCGCCCGGCAACCGTCACCTCGCCTGCCGCGAACAGCCATTCCAGCGCCGTCTTTTCCGCACTCCAGTCCCACCAGGGGTCGGCCTTTTCGGTACGAGTGGAAAGACTGCCAGCGCCCAACGCGCCACGCTCGCGCACGGTTTGTAATACGCGGTCTATCGCATCGCGTCGCTCCACACCGAACTTCGCCAGTTGGCTGTAGATGCCCTGCCCATCCGCAGCCCGGCGCATACGCCAGCGCAGCAGCGGGTAAAGCTCAAGCGGCAACAGTGACGCCTCATGCCCCCAGTACTCGAACAAACGCCGGCGCCGCGCGCGGCCCCAGGCCAGCTCATCGAGGTGTTCAGCCTGGTAATGGCCAAGGCGGGAAAACGCTGGCAGATAGTGCGAACGCACCAACGCGTTGACCGAGTCGATCTGCAGCACGCCAAGTTGCTCGATCTGTACCTGCAACTGCTTGTGGGCGATCGCCCCGCGCGGCGTACGCCCGAAGCCCTGTGCTACCAGGGCCAGACGGCGCGCTTCAGCGAGAGAAAGAGAGAGTGTCATGGCGACTCAGCCTATCAGGGGCACCTCTAAAAACGTAGGCGAGGCAGTCAGCGCAAGGCAAAAACAGGCGAAGAAGCGCAGTTTACGGATTGTAAATGAGCATTCTGAGCCTGTTTTTAACGCAGCGATGACAACGCAGGTAGTTTTTAGAGGTGACCTTAGGCCGGTGCCGCGAACGCATGACGAAAGGTAAAGGCCTGCACCGTCGCGCCATGCTCACGCAGATGCTCCAGGCGTTCAGCCGCTTCGACCACGCCAGGTTGGTGCCCGGCCGGCACCCACCACAACACCTGATGCGCCTGCTCGACACGCTCGAACCATTCGCGGCGCCGCTTGAGCATCTCGGTGTGCGCGGACTTGTAAACGTAGTCGCTGAGCGACTGCACATCCTCCCAGACCGACATGTTGACCAGCACGTCGTCACCGAACGGGCGGATCGTCGTGGCATCGCCTGCTTCGTCCTGCAGGCGCCAGACATAACCTGGCGAACCTTCGGCCAGCGCATTGATGCGCTCCAGATTGGCGACGAAATCGGCCATCTCCGGCGACTCCAGCGGCGCTTTCATCCAGGCGATATTCAGTTGGGCCAAATGATAGGCGGACAATTTCCAGCCTCCTTGCAGGCGAATACTCAGGGTTGTTGCGGCAAGCCGCGCCAGTCAGCCAGACGCCGACGCAGCCAAGCCTCGCTGCTGACCAGGGTGATCCCGGACAGCACCAGCGCGGCACCAATGATGAAATTCAGCGTCAGCGGCTCGTCCAGCACCAGCACGCCGAAGCTGACGCCAAACAGCGGCGTCATGAACGAGAACACCGCCATGTTCGAAGCCAGGTAGCGGCGCAATAGCCAGAACCAGGCCAGATAGCTGAAGAACGACACCACTACGCCCTGCAGCAGGATGCTGGCAATGGCCACCGGGCTCCAACGCAACTGGCCGAGGTCGACTACCGCCAACGCGTAAGCAAGCAGCAGCACGAACGCCACTGTCAGTTGATAGAACAGTGTCAGCCCGGCCGGCGCTTCCGACAGGCGTGAGCCGCGCACCACCACCGTGGTAGCGCCCCAGGCCATGCCTGCACACAGACCCAGCGCATCGCCGAGCAGCATACTGAGGTCAACCTCGGCCCAGTTGCCACCGACGCCAAATGCCATCACCACCCCGCCGAAACACAAGCCGATACCCAGCCATTGCAGGCGGCGCAGGCGCTCACTGGGCAACATGAAGTGCAGCCCAAGCGCCGAGAAGATCGGCGCGGTGTAGAGGAATACCGCCATATGCGAAGCCGTGGTGTAACGCAGGCCAAGGGCGATGAAGAAGAACTCCAGCGCGAACAGCACGCCTGCCAGCAATCCGACCAGCCATGTCGAGCTGACCCATTCACGCCATCCGCGCTGCCACAGCAGCAGCAAGCCAACCAGCACAGCGGCGATGCCGGAGCGCAAGGCCACCTGCAGCATGGGCGCAATATCGTCCGCGGCCAGCTTGATCGCCACCTGCTGACTGCCCCAGATGGCGCATAACAGCATCATCAGCTGGAACAGGAAAAAATCGGCACCCTTGCGTACCGCGGTCATTCAACAACTCCAGTCATTGCCACTCACTTACTCAATGGATCATCCCAGAACGGCCGCTCGGCCTCTTGCAACACATCGGCACGGGACAAACCCAGATCCTTCAACGCCGCACCATCCAGTCGCGCCAATTGCCCACGCTCGCGTGCCAGTTGACGCCAGCGCCGCAGCATACGCCACACGCCAGCCAATGACGGCAGACGTTCGAAGTGGATAGCCTGGGCCAACGCATAACCTTTCTGACCTTTCATCTCGATGCCCTCCCTGTGGGGTTGGCATCAGTGTCAGGTCGCGCTTAAGATCAATCCAACGAATGTTTCTTATGGAATCCATCTCGAGGATTGATGAATGGCCTTCCACCCCAGTATTGATACCGAATTGCTACGCAGCTTCGTTGCCATTGCCGACACCGGTGGTTTCACCCGCGCCGCGGAAACGGTCAATCGCACCCAATCGGCCGTGAGCATGCAGATGAAACGGCTGGAGGAAGACGTGGTGCAACGCGCACTGTTCGAACGTGATGGCCGCCAGGTGCGACTGACGCCCGAAGGCCAGGTGCTGCTGGGTTATGCGCGGCGCATTCTCAAGCTGCACGGCGAAGTGCTCAATACCCTGCGCGAGCCACATATGGTCGGCGCCGTGCGTATCGGCACACCGGATGACTACGTGATGCGTTTTCTACCGGAGATTCTCTCGCGCTTCGCCCAGGCCTATCCGCTGGTGCAGGTGGAGGTGCATTGCGAACCATCGGGCCAACTGCTGCTGCGCCAGGATCTGGATCTGACCATCGTCACCCGTCAGCCTGGCAAGGAGATCGGCCAACTGCTGCGCCAGGAACGCTTCGCCTGGGCCGTGGCTCAGGGCTTCTGCCCGCACGAGCAGAACCCCATGCCGCTGGCCATGTTCAACGCCGATTGTTTCTGCCGGGAATGGGCCTGCAACGCACTGGATGCGATGGGCCGCCCCTACCGTATCGCCTACACCAGCCCCAGCCTGTCGGCGCTGTTCGCCGTGGTGCGCGCCGGCCTGGCCGTCACCGCACAGCTGCAAAGCCTGATCACTCCGGATCTGCGCATCCTCGGTGAAGCCGAAGGCCTGCCCCTGCTGCCACTGACCAGCATCGTGCTGCTGCGTAACGAGAGCAGCCAGTCCCCTGTCACCGAGTGCCTGGCCGATCATATCGTCGAAGGTTTTCGTCTATAGACCGCCGGACTCCAACCCCAGCAGCAACGCACAAACCAGCAGGAAACCGCAGAACAGACTGCGCAGCAGGCGCTCCGGCAGCGAATGCGCCAGACGCACCCCCCAACTGATGCTGAGCAGGCCGCCAATAGCCAGCGGCACGCCCATCCACCAGTTGACGTGATCGTGCAGCGCGTAGGTAAACAACGTAACCCCGGTGCTGGGCAGCGCCAGAGATAGCGACAGTCCCTGCGCCACCACCTGGGTAGTACCGAACACACTGGTCAGCACCGGCGTCGCCACCACCGCGCCACCGACACCGAACAAGCCCCCCATCGCGCCGGACACCCCGCCCAGCACCCCCAGCCAACCCCAGTGATGACGTAGCGTGCCGCTGGCCGGTGCCTGGACCATCAGCATGCGCAGCAGGTTGTAGGCCGCCAGCGCCAGCAGGAAACCAACAAAGGCCCAGCGCATGGTGCGCGAGTCCAGCTCCACCGCGTACAGCGATGCCAGCCAGGCACAGAAGAAGCTGGTCACGCCGAGCAGCAGGGCATGTCGGGGGTCGATACGATTGCGCTGATGGTAACGCCACAGCGCCAGCATCACATTCGGCACCACCATGACCAGAGCGGTGCCCTGCGCCAATTGCTGATCCAGGCCGAACCACACACCCAGCACCGGAATGGCGATCAGCCCACCGCCAATCCCGAATAACCCGCCCAGGGTTCCCAGGCTCAGACCGAGCAACAGATTCAGCAACAGATCGAACAGATTCATGGCACCTCCAGACAGTGGGCGCATGTTAATCAGTCGCGGCTAGCGCGGAAACGCACAGCAATGCACAATGGCTTTGCTGATCACGCACAAGCAGATAACCATGAATCCCGATGCCCTGACCGACCAGTTGGAACTCTTCCTCGACGTGCTGGAAACCGGCAGTTTCTCCGCAGCCGCCAGGCGCCATCCACTCACACCTTCGGCGGTTGCGCGGCGCATCGACGCACTGGAACGTGCACTGGGTAGCGTACTGTTCAGCCGCAACACTCATGCCGTGCGCGTCACCCCGGCAGGTTTGGCGTTTGCCGAACGCGCCAGACGCATCCTCGCTGAGCTGCACCTGGCGCGTGCCGAGGCGGTGTCGCTGAGCAGCGCACCGGAGGGGCTAATCCGCATCGACGCGCCCTCGCCTTTCGGCCGACGCCACCTGGCACCAGCGATTGCCGAGTTTCTCGGCGCCAATCCGGGTCTGGACGTGCAACTGCGCCTGATCGACAGCTTCATCGACCTGCAAGGCGAACACCTCGGCGAAGTCGATATCGTCGTGCGCATTGGCCCGCTGCCGGACAGCCGCCTGGTCGCCACACCGCTGGCGTCGATGACCCGCATCGTCTGCGCCAGCCCGGACTACCTGCGCCGCCGCGGCATCCCACGCAGCCCGTTGGAGCTGGAACAGCACGACGGCCTCGACTGGGACAGCCTGGCACCGCCCTACGCCTGGCGCTTCGAAGTCGACGGCAAGCTGCAGCAGTGCAAACCCAAACGCCTGCGCCAGACCAGCAACAACGCCGAAACCCTGCTGTTCAGCGCCCTTGCCGGCCTCGGCGTGGCTCACCTGCCCACCTGGATGAGCAGCGAGCACTTGCAGCGTGGCGAGCTGATCCCGCTGTTCTGCGAACAGGGGCTGCCAGCCGCCGAGCCGGTTAGCATCTACGCCCTGCGTCTGGAGCGCGAAGCCAGCCCGCGCACGCGCCTGCTGCTGAGTTTCCTCAAGCAGCGCTTCGGCTTCCCGCCACCCTGGGATCAGGCCCTACAGGCCAGCCTGGCCATCCAGCCATAACGGTTAGGTGCGCCGCACACAGCAAGCCACTGCCTGAGCCGCCCCATATCCTGAGCATAAAAAACCCGGCGCCAAGGCCGGGTTTTTCGTGACGCTCAAGCTTAGGCTTGCGGCGCCTGGGTGCGGCCCTTGTAAGAACCGTCACGGGTGTCGATCTCGATCCAGTCGTCGATATCGACGAACTCGGCGACCTTGATCTCGGTACCGTTGCGAAGCTTGGCAGGCTTCATCACCTTACCGGAGGTATCGCCACGAGCAGCGTTCTCGGTGTAGACCACCTGACGCACGATGGTGGTCGGCAGGTCAACGGAGATCACTTTGCCTTCGAAGAACACAGCTTCGCAGACGTCGGTCATACCTTCTTCGATGAACGGCAGAACGCTTTCCAGGTCTTCGGCACGCAGCTCGTAGGAGTTGTACTCCGGATCCATGAACACGTAATCCTCACCGCTGATGTAGGACAGGTTCACTTCCTTGCGCTCGAGAATCACCGGCTCCATCTTGTCGTCGGCTTTGTAGACGGTCTCGGTCTTGGAGCCGTTGAGCAGATTCTTCAGCTTCATCTTGACGATGGCGCTGTTACGGCCGGACTTGGTGAACTCGGCCTTCTGGATCAGCCACGGCTGGCCATCGATCAGGGCCACGCTGTTGACTCTCATTTCTTGTGCAGTTTTCATGCGGATATCCGAAATATGCGGGAGGTACAGAAATCTAGGCCGCGTATGATAGCCAATTTCGGTAAAACTGTTCCAGCGCCGCGGCAAGATCTACCCGAGCGGCCTGCTGATCGCACCACTGCTCGGCATGCCGTTGCAGTACCGGCCATGCGTCGAGAAGCGCAGGCCAGGCCGTTTCCATCCCTTCGCCTGCATTCCACGCCCGCCACAATCCAGCCTGCGCGGCAGCCGCTTTCGGCGTCAAACCGACGTTATAAAGCGCCAGAAAGGCATCGAGCTTGTCCCAATGCGCGCCTTCTTCCTGCGGATAGATATGCCAGAGCAGCGGCCGCCCCGCCCATTGCGCACGAATGAACGAGTCCTCACCACGTACCGCATTGAGGTCGCAGCACCACAGCAGGCGGTCGTAATCATCCTGCGCAACGAAAGGCAGTACATGGATCTGCAGATTGCCGCGGCGACGGTCGTCGCCAGGCGACAGTTGCGCCTCACCAAGCCAGGCTTGCAAGCCCGCCAGAATCTTGCCCTGGGGCACCAACAATTGAGTTGGCTGCAGGTCAGCCGCGAGTGCATCGAGCCATTCCGCCAACCCCGGGTTTTCGTAGGCAAACAAGGAAATCAGCCGCACCCCTGCTTCATGCACGACCCCTAGCGACTGCAGAAAAGCCTGCTGTGCCTGCTCGTCGCCCTGAAACGCAAGCCGCCGCGGCAACAGGTCAGCCTCACGCAGCAATCCGCCAGTACCCTCCACGAAGCCAGGGAAAAAGAAGAACTTCTGCAACCCGCCCGACTGCGGCGATGGCAAGCCATGACAGCCCGCGACCCAATCCTCGGCGCTGAGGTACTCCAGATTCAACCAGAGGCGCCGGGTGCCACTGGCAGCCATCGCCGCGACATATGAAGACGGCAGCTGACAGGCGAAGGCCTCGATCACCACCTCGGCCGGCTCCACCATGGGGAACGGCTCCACCCAGCGGCGGACTTCGACACCACGCCAGTGCTGGCACTCAGCATCACTACTGGCCGCTGGACACAAGCGCACGAAGGAAGCCAAATCATCGACCCACAGACGCACCGAATGCCCCTGCTCGGCCGCCAGTTGCCGTGCAAGCCTCCAGGTCACGCCAATATCGCCGTAGTTGTCCACAACGCTGCAGAAGATGTCCCACCTGGCCACGCGACGCCCCTTCAAAAAATGATCGCCATTCTAACCGGCAGACAAGAAAAAGCCCGCCAGAGGCGGGCCAAGGGGAGCGCTGGAGCGAGCGCGGGGTAAACGGTGAATCAGGCCAGCAGCGAATCGCCCTCACGGCGAACGGCGCTGCTAAGCAGCCAGACAGCTTGGCAGGCCAGCGCGGCCTCACGAGAAGCGAAGGGGCCGGCTTTGGGCTGACCATCGACCATCAGCAGCCAGCACGCCATATGACCATCGGATCTGAGCTCAGCCGGCACGGCGCTACCAACCAGGGAAACCACATCGATACGGGACATCACGACCTCCAATCCAACTCAATCTGCGTTGAGGTCAACATTAGGCCGATGTCTCACCAGACAGAAATCAGTGCTCTCGATAGTGACCATGGATATTGCCAATGGCCGAGCCAGGGAACGAAAGAACGGCAAGCGGACGATGGAAAGCCAAGCTCGTAGCCAGGCAGGCTTGAGGGCAATTAGAAAGGAAAAACCAAATGCAAAAAGCCCCGAAAGCGTTCAACTTTCAGGGCTTTAGATATTGCGAAAGTGGCGGTGAAGAAGAGATTCGAACCCGTTTCGGTAGCGTGTCACTCCGTTCCAAACCCGCTCAATACGGGCTTTCCGCTCCCCTCACCGGCTCGATTCGTCGCTATTCGGCTCTATGATTTCGACACTTTTTCGACACCTGATCGGCCTAGCCTGCATCGACCTGCTGCCGAAAACGCTTCATCGCAGCTATCACCCTTTCGCTCTGCTCGGGGCCAGTCAATGCTTCCCCGCAAGCGTTGCACCAGTCGGCGTCGACCTCGGTGATAACCGTTGTCTGCTCCCTGTAGGTGAACGGCATATCTCGTTCCTCCCGCACCAGATCCGCGCTACCGCAAACAGGACACTTCATAGGCACCTCTGCACGTGAGCGGCCATCATTCCATGAGGCACGCCAACGGGTGTAGACTTTGGCAAAATTTGGCAAAAGGTACGCCCAATGAGCACCATGAACATCTCCCTGCCGGACGCTCTGAAGAGCTTCGTTGATGAGCAAGTGAATCAGCGCGGTTACGGTACTAGCAGCGAATACGTTCGCGAACTGATTCGTAAGGATCAAGACCGCCAACACCTGCGTGGCCTGCTGCTTGCCGGTGCTGCATCTGCTCCCGCAGCCCCTGCCGATGCTGACTACTTCGAATCGCTCCGTGCTCGCGTACGGAACACACAAGGATGAAGCAAAAGCCCATCATCCCGCGTGAGCTAGCTAACCGAGACGTAGACAAAGCCATTGCCTACTACCTCGAAGAACAGGCTGAGAAAGCTGCACTAGGCTTCGTTGATGCCCTGGAGCGAGCCTATAAGCAGATCAGCCGCCATCCCGCCTCCGGCTCTGCTCGCTACGCCCATGAACTGGATCTGCCCGGTCTACGCTCTTGGCCACTCCAGCGCTATCCATACATTGTGTTCTATGTTGAGCAGGATAGTCATATTGATGTTTGGCGGGTGCTGCATGAAATGCAAGATATTCCAAGCTGGCTCACAGCATAGAGCCTTGCTCCCTTGGCAAGCTAAAGCATCAAAAAATAGAATAAATCTTTACTAACGGTGCGCATATGGCCAAAAGAAATGGCAGCACATGCTCGCTCATATGTTTTTTATGGAAACAATAACTAAAAAATGCACATACACTCCACCACATCATTAAAACAACTGGAATCCTGACAGAACCAGACACAAACACCCCACCTCTTGCCGGGTCAAAGTCATTTTGACCCATGCTCCACCGAAAAACTCTCTCCCTCACTAAAAACAAATCTCCGCGCCAGTTTTTTGCACCGAAATCTTTATGCCTCTTACAATACCTTGAAGCACGCGCGTAAACCATATTACGCAAATCCGTTAATATATTTGCATCCTTTTCACTAGACCAGTACTGATAGTACCGCAGAAAAAAATAGAACCAGACCACCCAAACTATGAAAGATAGAGCTGTCGGATTTCCAACCTCAATAGAAGTGCCCATCCACCCAACTTGCTTTATCTTAATCTCTGCAAAATCGTACACAATAAGTACAGAGCTTACCGATATCAGATTACGCCTTTGCCTTAACAGTCCTGAATCCATTTTCACCCCATCGGATTAAAGTTGCTCGCCGCCGAGCAGTAACGCTGCTTCATGCGGTCGCTCCAGTCTTTACGGTTGCTTCTGTAGCGGTCGCTCCAACCTTTGCATTCATCTTTGAAGAACTGCTTCGCGCCTTTGCGGCACTCGCGGTAGTCGATTGAGCCCCGACGATGGTTGGCGCATACGCTAGTCCCGTCGATGTAGTTATTCACGATCTCCCACTCGGCGTAATACCGTGCACCACCGCTCCACTTGTCGATCCAGTAGCCGTCACGCTCTTGCTGAACGCGGTTGGTCTGGCGCTGCTGCGTTTGCTGGGGTGCCTGGGCGATGCGATGGGTTGCGGGCGGTGTGTAGGTACTGGCCGGCTGCTTGGGCGTGTAGTTCTTGTCACTGAACACGTTCTGAGAGCTGGCAATCGCCCTCGCCTTTTCTTCCTCTGTCCACTCCATTGAGGCGTATGGCTGGGGCTGGCTTACCGGCTCGTATGCCACCCGTTGCGCAGGTGGATCGATGGGAATGGATGGCAGCCTTATAGGTTCTTCCGGCTCGCTGTAGGGTTGTGGCGCCGGTTGTTGGCTGAACAGAGGTTTGCCGTCTACGTGGATTGCCTGCTTGAGCTGGTCAACATTGATCACGATTGGCTTGGCAAACATCGCGATCACGCCCCAGGTAATTGCGGAACCTACACCCAAGATAGCCAGCATTCGCCATGGGCCGGGCTTCTTATTGCTGCGTAGATAGTCTGGTGCGTCGTTCCAGTCGGATTTCATATTGCATCCTTGCCATCGTAAAAATTAAATAAACCCTGTAATAGCCCTATAGCCTTAACAGCTTGATCTACGGTACCACGCGTGTCTGATAACGAAAATCGCCCCCCATGCGTCAGCCTTTCACCACCACATGGGAAGTTTTCTGATAAAAAACAAGCTCACGCCCCATAGCTGTAACTGCAATCAAACTATGAACCATTAGAAAACTCGACAACACAAACATCGATATCAAATCAAATCCATCAAACCCTAAAAAATGCCCACCTTCATAGAACACATGCAGATAGAGCCCTTTCATTAGCGCTAGCGAAGTGGTACTAGCAAAGCCATAAGTTGCAAACGCGAAGCATGTTTCTGCATAAGCACCAAAATGCTTATAAAGAAATCCAGTTTTCTCAGAGGCCAACTTAGGATAAAGTACTCCATGAAGAACGACTACAGCCCCGACATAGGCCCACAATGCAATTCGGGTCAAGTCACTTTCCAACACTGTTTTGACCGGGCGTTTAAGCTCCGCACCAAAAACCTGAACGCAAATAAAAGCACCAATAACTACAAAAAGTGCAAATGCAATTCTGAAATTAAATTCCCTTTTGGCCATTAGGCTTTGCTCTCATTGAATTTTCTGACCCGCTCCACTTCTTTTAAATACTTATCTCTACCTAACAACGCACCAAAGGCCCCCCCCACAACTACTCCTGGAGTACCAGCTAACATCCCTAGGACACCACCAATAGCTAAACCTAGAGCTGTAGAATCTGATGCCACTTCTGCTTTAACTTGATCGATATTGTATTTTTGCCCATCAATATAGAAGTCCTTTGCACCCAACATTGCTTTCAGCTCAGATCTACTGCCAGCCAGTTTATCTAGGTATTTTTTAGACCCCGTCTTTTGGGCACTTATCTTTTCCTCAATGTACAGTCTCATATATATCCTTCGAGTAGAGCGTTCCCGCCCTAGCCAGCTGTATTAATACCCTCATTGTCGGACGTACCAGCGCCTAGCTACTTCCGTTGCAATCGCTATCCCGCGTTTTGATTGGGCAAGTTTAAATTAGCCTGATCATATTCGGGGCTTGCCTGCCCTGTTTCCGATACAGCAGGACACATACATTCACAGCGTGATATCTTCAGGCCATAGAAAATAAGCCCCGAACTTTGGACTCACCTTTAACTCCCCGCCCACATCCACGCCTTTCTTTGTCAGCTGGTGCTTACCACTATTGAGTTCTAGATAGCCCAACTCAACCATTTTATCTAAAAATTCTGCGGCCTTTAGCTTGTACCGCTGACCTAGCTTCGAGGAGGTTAACTTGGTAGTTTTCTCTTCATCAGAGCTATCTTCATCCTTCTCAGCGTCATTACTGACTCGTTCAAGACTGATCCTAACTTCTTCGCTGATTCGGATTATTCTCTGCGCTTCTTCATAAGCATCTTTATATAACTCAGCGTCTGAGCCACGCTCGATCAGCACGCCCATTTCATTATTATTAACCTGACTGAACTCATACAAGTTCAGACTACTGATAATGCATAGCTCTTCATTCATATAACACTTGGCATGCAGGTTTTTACAGAAGCTAGTCCGAACATATGCCAATTCATTCAGCCATCGTATTTCTTCCGGCTGAAGCTCGCTCTTGCCGTAAACAATACGCACATCGATCTTTAATCGATCTTTGTCTATGAGAAGCTCTTTGATTCGATCATTGAGCTTTAGAAAGGGGCTTATGAGAACCAGCCTCTCCTTGGCATTCTTGATTAGTTCTTCGAGAAAGTAATTGGTCGCACTTGTGTTGAGAAATCTTGCCATTGCTTATATCCCTATCTACTTGCCACGCCTAAACCAGCGCTTGGCCACTTTTTCTGTAATCGCTATCCCGCGCTTTGATTGGGCAAGTTTGAATGAGCCTGGTCGTAGTCGGGGCTTGTCTGCCCTGCATCTGGAGCAATTTTCCCACTAGCCAGCCAAAGAGCGTATTGGGGATAAACCTCTACCAGTACGTCTATCTCCTCTGTACTTACTCGTACAGCCCCCTTACTCACACTCTTCCAGCGCTCGTAGTCACCGCCGTAGGTGCTGGCCTTCTTAGGGCCTAGCTTCTTAATTAATAGACGGGCCCTATCAGCAGCCTTTTCCATATAGAAATATTTTCCAGAGAAATTGTTGCTCCATCTGGCGGACAGGTTAATAATTCCCCCAGAGAAATATTTACTCCAATAGCCATTTACGGCTAATGACACGAATAGTGACGGAACGAGCATGGAACTGGAAGAGCTGGAACCTTCGAAGCTGATAGGCCCGCAACAGGACGTTGAAACTGTCGAGTCCTGGGCCGACCGTAACGGCCTGACCTACGGCACCGCGCGTGCCTGGGCAATGAAAGGCGTTCTCCCCACCGTAAAGCTAGGCAAGCGCCGCATGGTCAACAGCGCCCTGCTCCGCTCCTGGCTGCTGGAACAGGAGTGGACGGCATGAACCCTCCCTTCTATACGCAAGCCGACTTCGCCGCTCTGGCTGGCGTGTCCGTTGAACAGGTCGCGCACTGGGTCAGAACCGGCGCCGTCGAGAGCGTGAAGCTCGGCAAAGTCCGCGTGGTGCTGTTTCCGGGGGTGAATCAATGAGCCGCACTGACCCGCAATTCAAGCTACGCATGCCGCCAGCCCTCCGCGTCCAGGTCGAGCAAGCCGCCGAACAGGCTAACCGCTCCCTGAACGCCGAAATCGTCACCCGCCTGCAAGCCAGCTTCACTCAGGTAAAGCCCGAGGTGTCGGCCAATGAAGAGTCCCGCCCGGTATCAACGCCAACCGCATGCCGACAACTGCGACTGCTCTGTGTGCTACGTGAAACGCAACTGGGTATCGCCCCGTCGGTCGTCTCACTGGGGTACCTACCCATACACACAATGCACCGACTGCCGCCCCGCTCGCTGGTCGCTGGAAAATGGGCGGGCAACCTTCCTCTCGCCGGCCTTTACCTGCGAGAAGCACAAGCCAGGCAGCCGACCGCCACGGTATTGGCACGTTGTGAGCGACACCGGCAAGCCAACGCCTTTCGTGCCCCTGCGCGAACCGTTCGAACTGGTGGGGTGATCGCATGACCGTTTCATTCCGCACTGGCCGCTATCTGGTCGCCTTGCTCTGGCACACCGCGCCTTGGGGCTTCCTCGGTTTTACTTTTGGCTGCGTGTTCGGCACATGGCAAGCCGTTCAGTTACTGGAGCCGGTAGACGACTACTTCTATCAGGCGATGGCCAAGGTCGTTCACCAGTGCTCCCCCAGCGATTCGGCCAACGCCGCCGATGCTGAACAGGTCAAGGGCCGCGCCCCCGGCTTGTCCGAACACGCTCCACCGTTCGGTCAAACGGAGGCACGGGCGGAGCGCACCCTTGAACACCCACCACCTTAAATAGCCTCCGCTCGTGAGTGTGGGGCAGCTCCACCGCCCCGCGCTCCCGAGCCCTCGGCGGCAAGAGTGGGATTACAAGGGCAAAGCCCTTGGTGTTCTCCAGATTCATGAATCAAATTGAAGTATCGGAATAATTGAAAGTGTCATTGCAGCACTATTTATCTCAATAAGCAGCGACACACGTTATTTATTCAAGAGTGATTTTTTAGCTTTTCAGTAGCGTATAACTAGGCACACAAACCCGTTGTAAGCCGCGTAAATACTGGCATTGGCGAACTTAACAAGTTCCTCTGCCTGGGCTAACTCGGCCTGCAAAAAGGCAAACCCGCGCAATAACGCGCAACTAAGCGAGGAAACACACATGGCACGTTCGACTATGGAAGTTGCATTTCTGGGCACTCAGATGACTCAGGTGGATGACACCAAATACGCCAAGGTCTTCTACGGCGACGAACCGGACGGCAAGACCGAGCACGGCCTATCCATCATCGGTATGGCCATCGCTGAAGACGCCGCTGACGAAGTATTCGCAGCCGGCGCCCAGTTCGCCCCGTTGGAACTGGTGCGCATCACCTTCGACGTGGCACGCGGCGGCCAGAACAAAGGCAAAAACCTTGCCCTGCATATCGAAGCGGTGAACCCCAAAGGCCAGGCCAACAAGCCTGCGCCTCACCAAGCCGCCCAACAACAAGCCAAGCAGACCGGCACCCAGCCGGACGCGACCAAGGCTTAACCGGAGGGGCCGCCGTGTTGATCGTTGATCGCGTGCTGTGTGACTGCTGCGGGCAGCCCATGGGCCAGCTCTACAGCCAACCTGCCCCACAGCCCGACCTGCTGCCCGATCTGAACCAGGCGCCCCACCAAACCCTGTGCCCCG